>Ga0307421_1000040_pt1 | contig 71588 bp, 64 predicted proteins | sample SalMarWE160270MG_FD_202163 | JGI IMG/M metagenome (GOLD analysis project Ga0307421, IMG submission 202163) | Salt marsh sediment microbial communities from the Plum Island Ecosystem LTER, Massachusetts, United States - WE1602-70 | ecosystem: Environmental > Aquatic > Marine > Intertidal zone >... | reverse complement strand
TCATTGCCACTTCAGTGATACGGGATTTTAAAACAGACGAACTGGCTGCTGTGATTCCAGGCAAAGCGTTCGGTTTTGCTGTGGACGGATGGGCCTTTCTTGATAAGGATAAGGGTTGGGTTGTGACTGGCTGGCTTGGGGGAACGCATGTATCCGGCACCAAAGAAGCGATCACGGCACTTCAGGCCTCCTCCCTTCATTATTTTCAGCGTCCTGATGTTGATTATGTCCGTGTTGATGAGAATGCCACCTATCTGAGCGGCTGGGCCGGCCGTATCTTTCTAAACAAGCAGAAAGGAAACCTTGTCTTTAATACAGCTATTGGTGTCATGTCGCCGGGATTCAATTCAATGGATATGGGGTATCATACCCGGGGAGATGTCATCCACGGCCATATAGAAACAGGATACCAGACGTTCCATCCGGGCGCTCTTTTCCGGAACTGGAAGCTCACTCTGGCAGCCTGCCGCGGTTATGACTTTGGTGGAAACAGAATCAATGAAAATTACATATTTAATGCATTCGGACAGTTTCTGAATTACTGGTCCGCTGTTTTTTCCATGTCCTATGATCCGACAAGATACAATCATTATTTGACGAGAGGAGGACCGATAGCTGAGTATCCCTGGGGTTTCACGCGGAGCTTAAGCCTAAGCAGTGATAACAGAAAAAAGGTCATAGGCTCTCTTTCACTTTTTTACAGGACGCATCCTTACGGGGCTTACAACTGGTCTGTGTATGCTGGTTTGACATGGAAGCCGGGAAGCAATTTGAGTGTATCCTTAAGGCCGGGCTATATGTGGAGGCATTCAGCCGGGCAGTGGGTCACAAGCATTGAAGATGAGTTAAAAACAGAAACGTATGGTGTCCGGTATGTGATGTCTGATATCATCGTGGAGACCATCCCCATTGAAATAAGAGTGAACTGGACCTTTACGCCCAAGCTCAGTCTTCAGGCATACCTCCAGCCTTATATCGGTGTGGGAGATTATTTCAAATTCAAGGAATGGAGAGCACCGAGAACGTTTGCTTTTTATGTCTACGGAGAAGGAGACTCTACGATTTCTCTGAATGAAGGCGTGTATACATTTGATCCGGATGGCCCCGGCCCTGCTGAGCCTTTTTCCATAAGAAATCCTGATTTTAATTTGAAATCAATGCGCGGTACTGTGGTTCTCCGATGGGAATACAGTCCGGGCTCTACCTTTTATGCTGTTTGGACCCAGAACAGGGCGGATTACTCCTACCCGGGTCAGTTTGACTTATCAAGAGATATTCAGGCTCTGTTTTCAGCACCGGGCGATAACATATTTTTGATAAAGGTGAACTACAGATTCAAGCTGTAGTCTTACAGTTCAGCGAGTTCTTCTTCTACCTTCTTATTTTTTTTGTTTTTGCGCCCTTCGAAAAAGGAATAAACAACAGGAACAATCAACAGAGTGATAAATGTGGAGCTGAGCAGTCCTCCGATAACAGCACGGGCCATGGGGGCTTGGGCTTCACTTCCTTCCCTGAGTCCCATAGCTAGAGGTATCATGGCCATGATAGTGGTCATAGCTGTCATTAAAATGGGCCGCAGCCGTCTTCTCCCGGCTTCCTCAATAGCCTCTCTCATCTTCATCTTATCGCGTTTTCGGAGGAGGTTTGTATAGTCAACAAGAAGAATGGCGTTGTTGACCACGATGCCTCCCAGCATGATACAGCCTATATAGGACTGCATGTTGAAAGTGGTGTTGGTAAGAAAGAGCATCAAGACGACTCCTATGACAGCCATGGGAACCGAAAACATAACAATGAACGGATCGCGGATGGACTCATACAGCATGGCCATAATCATGTAAACAAGGAGAATAGCCAGAATGATGCTGGTCAGCAGTTCCCGGAATGCTTTTTGCTGTTCTTCAAAGTCTCCGGTGAAAGCAATGGAAAAATCTCTGGGAACCGGGACAGAACGCAATCCTCTGCGGATATCGTTCTGGATAGTACCCAGATCCTTTCCCTCATAGTCAGCCGTGATGTTAACAATCCGCTCCCTGTCTCTTCGCTCTATACGAACAGGGCCTCTGCGCGAACGGACATCCACAACATTGCGGAGACTGACCTGTTCTCCGTCTGAATTGGTCAGGGTAAGGTCAAGGATATCATCGATATCCATGTATTCCGAATCTTTGACTTTGACCAAAATCCGGTACTCATATCCCCCTTCCCTGTACATGCTGGCCTGGCTTCCTGACAGAACGGTTTGAAGTGTACTTCCGATCTGGCTCACGGTAAGTTTCATATCCGCTGCTGACTGACGGTCAATGTGAAAGAGTTCCTCAGGATTTCCCACATCCCGGCTCAGCCTTACGTCAGTGATCCCTTCCACGTTTTCCGTCACGTTTTTGACCTGCTGCGCCAGTTCTTCGCTGGTATCTAAGTCAAAGCCGCGGATCTCGATCTGGACTCTTTCCTCAGACCCGCTTCCTCTAAAAAAGAACATGCCTCCACTGGCGCGTGTCCGGATAATGACTCCGGGAATATTTTCCAGTGCCGGACGGAGGGCATTGGCGATTTCCTGGCTCGAACGTGAGCGGTCGGGCTTGAGATTAACGGTGACGCTCCCGCTGTTCGCTCCTCTGCGCCAGCCTCCTCCCCCAAAGCTTTCTTCGAGGTCCTCAACCTCCGGAACTTCTGCACGGATTATATCTGTGACTATTTTGATCTTTTCATCCATCAGATCTAGTTTTGTTCCAACTTCCATTTCCACGCTGACACGAACCTCTCCTTCGTCAGTCGAAGGCATGAATTCGCTTCCCACGAGACTGATGAGAGCGATGCTTCCAAGGAGAAGAGCTCCCGCGACACCCATAACAAGGGTCCGGTGGTCAAGAGAATAATGAAGAAGTTTTTTATAGCCGTCCTCCAGCTGGGAGAAAAAGTTACGTATGGAGTTGGCCAGTTTTCTCAATCTCCGGTTTGAATTTGGATTTTTAAGGTCAGAGGGCTTTAAGATACGGCTGCTCAGCATGGGCACTAAGGTCAGGGCCACGAATAGGGAACAAATCAAGGCAAAGCTCACCACATATGCCAGCTGCTTGAACATGATTCCGGCCATCCCGCGTATGAAAACCATGGGCAGGAAAACGGCCAGAGTGGTTAAAGTACTGGCTACAATAGCTGAGGAGACTTCCTGAGTTCCCACAGAGGCCGCTTTAAAACGCGGCATGCCGGACTCCTGCAGCCTGAAGATATTTTCAAGAACCACAATGGCATTGTCCACGAGCATCCCGATGCCGAGGGCCAATCCTCCCAGAGTCATAATGTTTAAGGTAAAGCCTCCGAAATAAATCAGGGCAAAAGTGGCAATGATAGAGATAGGGATGGCTGTTGCAATGACCAGTGTGCTTCTTATGTTTGTCAGAAAGAAAAGCAGAACGAAGACAGCCAGAATTCCCCCGTAGATAGCGGCAGAGCTTACATTGCTGATGGCATTTTTTATGTACTGGGAGCTGTCAGTGACCGAGATCATCTGGATTTGCGGGATATCCCGCTCTATTCTTTCGACTTCTTTCAACACTCCTTGAGCCACAGCCACCGTGTTTTTTCCAGACTGTTTGTTGATGGCGATCCGGGTTCCGGGGATTCCGTTAACGCGTACGATACGCGTTATTCTTTGGTGTGTATCGTCTATACTGGCAATCTCTTTGAGCAGAATAGGAACGTTGTCGCGGAAAGCCACGACCGTGTTTCTGATCTCGTCGAGATTGGTGTAAGCGCCGGGGATCCTTACCTGGACTTCATAGTTACCTTTTTCTATGATTCCCGCCGGTGTGTCGATGTTTTCCTGGCGGATTGTATTTATAACCTGATCCAGGGGAAGGCCTAAGGCTTTGATTCTGTCCGGGTATAAGTTGATTTGGATTTCCCGCTGATGTCCACCCCACACATCAACGGAGGCGACACCGGGAATTCGCTCGATGCGGTAGGAGATCTGTTCGTCAATGATGCGCCGGGTTTGCACGGGATCCAGGTTACTCAAAACCCCGAGTATCAGTATGGGGAACTGGGCGGGATCGAATTTTCTGAGCATGGGTCTGTTAACTTCCTCGGGAAGACGGGGCACTACCCTGTCAAGCCTTTCCCGGATATCATCCGAAGCCGCATCCAGGTCAACGCCCCAATCGAACATGACTCTCACCGTGCTGCTTCCCTCAGAGGAGATGGAATACACTTCTTCCACTCCTGGAACAGCACTCATGGCCTCTTCGATGGGCCGGGTGACCAACTGTTCCATCTCTTCTGGGCCCGTGTTTTGATAGGAGGTGGATACGTTGAGAGTGGGATAGGTTATTTCCGGCATAAGGTCGATGGGAAGCCGGCTCAGGGCTACGAGTCCAATGGCTACAATAACCAGAGTCAGCATAACTGAAAAAACAGGACGCTTGATTGAGAAATCGGATAGCTTCACAGTTGGCCTCCTGGAGAATCTTGTTTAGGACCGGCTGGTTTATATAAAGATTCCAGATTGAGTTGCGCTGTAGCCATGTTGTCTTCGGGGAGGATGATCCCGGCTCCATCTTCCAGAAGATGCTGTCCCAGCACGACCACAAATCCGGATAGTTGAGAGGGTTCAAGTATCTCTGCTTTTTCCCCCTCCACAATACCTACCTTGACAGGAACGAAATTGGCTTTCTTGTTCTCCAGGTCCGCTAAAAAAATGCCCTGCTGAGAGTTTCTGTTAACTAAAGAGCTGTAGGGAATAATGGTGGTCTTTTCGTGTTTGTCAAATTCTATCCGGGTGTTGATGAACATCCCAGGTTTGAGAAGAAATTCAGGGTTTTGGATTTCAATCTCAATTCGGGCTTGACGCGAGGTTTCTTGCAGCAGCGGGGCTATCCTAACCACCCGTCCGGGAAAGGACTTGCTGGGGAAAGCAGTGCTGGAAATGGTGACACTTTGATTCAGGGCCAAACGGAAATAATCTTTATCTGTCACATGGATGACAGCGGTAATGGGTTGGAGCTCTATAATGGAGAGGATGGATGTGTTTGTGGACAGCATGGCTCCCTCATTGACAAATCTTTCCCCCACGTAGCGAGAGTTGCTTCCTTTTTCCCAGGTGGCTCTAATACGGGTATAAGAGAGACGGACTTGAGCTGTTTTTAAGGCTGCTTCTTGGTTTTCCAGTTGGGCTTGAGCCACTTTATACCGGGCTTCCTGCGCAGCATACTGGGCTTTAGCGGCATCGAGCTCTGAATCAGATTGAATGCCCTTTTTGTGCAGAGTGACAGCCCTCTCCAGGTCCCTTTTAGCGATTTCCAGAGCGCTATTGGCCTCTTCAAGATTGGCTCTGGCAACTTGGAGATTTGCTTCAGCTTGTATGACTTCCTGCTGGTACTCTTCATCTTCGAGTACGGCCACCAGTTGATTCTGTTGCACTTTGTCGCCTATATCAACAAACAGTTGTTCGAGCTTTCCTGAGATCTTAGGGGCGACTGTGAATTGGGTTTTTGGGATCAGACTTCCTGAAAACGTCCCTATATCTATGATAGAGCCTTCTGTTACCGGAGCGATTTCAACAGCAACAGAAGTCGGTCCCTGGTTTCCACCTGCCCTTCCGCCTAAAGCTTTTTGATATATTTTCCACCCTATAAATCCTACAATGAGGATGCATATGGTAGCGATGATCAGATTTCTTTTTTTTAAACTCTTCTTTTTTGTTTCTTTAGTCATGATTTTTTCCTTTAGAATAGAACCTTAAGTATTTAGACGAAAATTATATCGATTTTCTTTCCTTTTAATTATTTTTTTATTGATATTCGATTTCCAAGTCCTGGGCTTCGATTCCTGTGCCTTGGACTCGATAGAGATCGGCCAGTGATGTGTTGTAGTCTACAATGGCCCCCAGCTCCATAATCTGTGCGTCAGCCAGGTCCCTTTGATACTCAAGGATAAAATAATTGGTGCTCAGTCCGACTTTGAATTTTTCCTCTTCAGCTTCAAGCTTTTTTTGTGCCAGTTCGCGGGCTGCTTTGTAGGCCTGGACCCGCTGGAAATTAGTCTGGACGGCCCGGACAGCGGTCTTTACCTCAAGGAATATTTGCTGTTCCTGCTCTTTAATTTTCAGATCGGTTTGCTCTTTGTTGAGTTTTGCCTGGGCCACTAGACTGCGGGAGAAGATATTACTTAAAGGGTAAGAAAGAGACAGGGCTACGGACCAGTTTTTGTATCTGAAATTAAAGGAATCCCGGAGAGCGTCCAACCCTCCTCCTGGGATAGTCCCGATGATATTGCCGGTTAAGGCATTTCCGCCTTCATACAGGACTTGGCTTCCGGAAACGCCGGGGCTCCAGTAAGAGGCCTCAAGGCGGAGGTCGGGATTGAGCTGGTTTCTGGCATAACGGAGCTCAAACTGCATGTTCTGCAGCTCTATTCGGGTGGATTGAAGTTCAGGCCTGTTCTCCATGGCAAGGCTCAGGGCTTGTTCGAGGCTGTGGTCTTCTCCTATAACAGAAGGTGTATCTGTTGGGACGATCTTAACCAGAGCGGAGTTCGGGATCTCCTTTTCCAGGTTGACAATGGTTTTCAGAAGGTCTTCGTTATTTTTGATCATGGCCTCTGCTTCCAGAATATCTGCCTCTCTGGTGGCCACATCTGACTGGGCTGTAAGGATTTCAATGGGAGGAAGAGTGCCGGCGTCTATTTCAGCCTTGTTTTTTTCCAGTAGTTCCCTGGCCAGTTTTAATGACTGCTGGCGCACTTTGAGATTTTCTATACTGTAGAAAAGATTCCAATAGGCATTGATTGCCTGATAGATGGTTTCTTCCAGGGCCTGCCGGAAATTCTCTTCGGATATGTAGCTGTTGTTCTTTGCGATGATGATATCCCTGCGGCTCATTTGAAAGCCGAAATCCTTCAGCAGCGGTTGGCTGAAAGAGAATCGAAGAGTGCTTCCATAACGGGGATTGATAGTCTGGAATCTCCGGCTCGTATCAGACATATATCCGTTGAGACTGAGCGATAATGTTCCTCCGGTTGGCACGATTTGGGTGATTTGTGTTGAATAATCATTGGAAAGTGTGGAAACGGTTTCCGATGCATCCAGGAATGAGTAAGAGGCTGAGCTGGAATCCTGCTTGCCGTAATTCATGGTGAGAGACGGAATAAATTTTTCATTTGCGTATCTGACAGAGGCATCGGCGATTTTCGGAGTGATCCTTTGCACAGCAAGACCCAGATTATTTTGAACTGTCTTAAGGATGCATTCTTTAAGGGATAAAGAAACAGTATCCTCTGTTTGCCCAAGCAAGAAACAAGGGATTAATAATATAAAAAATATCAAGACTCTTGTGACTTTACTTATCATTATGTCCTCCTAAAAAATTTCTTTGTATTTTGTATAAGAATTTTAGGTTAAAATGTGAATTATACACCATAGCGGGGGAAAAAATACACTAAAGTAACAATTTTCTCCAGTAATTATCATTACCACGCTGATACATTTAAGATTAAGGTAATGACCAGAATATATTTGGTTTGGGCGGCATTCTTTAAAGGTTCGAAAATGAAGGCATGCCCAGGAACAGATTTAGAATCGGATAGAGAGACAGCTCACTCCCCCGTCCATTTTTTCAAATTCTGACATGTTAAGCGCTCTTATGTTGAATCCCTCTGACTTTATTTTTTTGTACGTATCAGGAAAGCCGGCGGGCATCAGCACAGAGTCGTTTATTGAGATGCAGTTGGCTGCATAAGATTCTTGAGGGCTTACCGTGATTTTATGGAAAGCCTTAAAATAGGAGAGGCCGGATATTTCTTTTCGTATAATGAATAAAAACCGCTGTAAGTACTGCAACGAAAAGATTCCCGGGGTTTTTTAGCAGGGGATTATCTCTAAAAAAGGTTTTACTCCTGGTCCTTTATAATAACCTCAACTTTGTCTTGAAGCAATTTTTTGAAAGTAACAGCATCTTCAATTGTTCCTTCGGCTAACCCATAGTGAATGGGAATGGCGATTTTGGCTTTGACATCCAGAGCGGCTTCAGCAGCTTCCTCTACACTGTTCATGGTGTAGGTCTGGCCCAAAGGGAGCATGGCAATATCACAGGAAAATGTTTTCATTTCCGGTATTCTTTCGGTATCACCGGCATGGTAAATTCTGACCCCGTCCAGGAGAAGTACATACCCGACCCACTGGTAGGTTTTGGGATGGAAATCGGTTTTGACCACATTGTAGGCAGGTACGGCTTCGATAAGGATATTTTGAACATTCTGGCTTTGGCCTGGTTTCAGAGTTACCACCGTATTGTTGAATTTGGCTTTGATCTCTATCGCGCAATCCTGGGGTGCGACAAAGGTGGTTTTTTCGGTTCTTACCTTTCCAATATCGGGGAGAGAGAGGTGGTCCCCGTGTCCGTGGGTAACCAAAATGATATCCGCTTCATCCTTGTTTTTGATTCGAAAGGGATCAATGTAGATGACCTTTTCTCCGGTGGTTATTTTAACAGCAGACTGGCCCAGCCAGTGGATATTTTTTACCATCTCCTGAGGGGTGCTTGTTTCCACTTTATTGCTGAACAAATTCGTTGAAAAAAAGAAAAAAATCAAAAATAAGAGTAAAACAATTCCTCTGTCTTTCATGAAGATCCTCCTTGTTTATCTAATATTCTCATCACTTCCTTTAATTGAAGAACTTTTCCTGCTTTTTCATTTACAATCCTTTTGATCTTTTGTTAGTAGTATTTACGTTTCATTTTTTAGGATTGTTTATCAATTTTACTTTTAATGATAAGAATTTGGTTTTTTTGGTGGTGACAATTTTCCCTCCATTTCATCAAATTCCCACTCTCTAAGCGACTTCATCACCCATCATATACACAAAAAACATCTCCATTCAACAAGAAACCCACGAAAAAGAAAGAACATCTTTCCTCTGTGGGCATTGGCATAGAGGCCGTAATAGCGGACCATAACCTGTCCTTTGTCAGGGATGTGAGGTAGCCCTGACTTTGGAGTGCACATTGAATCCCGTATGACGCCAGTGAAGAATCTTTTGGACAAAGTTTTGATTGAATAAATTTAAAAGAGAATATTTTCTATCATTGGATGAGTTAATAAGAGAAAAGTATTTTAAAAGGAAACTCAATTAGAATCGGATAGAGAGACAGCTCACTCCCCCGTCCATTTTTTCAAATTCTGACATGTTAAGCGCTCTTATGTTGAATCCCTCTGACTTTATTTTTTTGTACGTATCAGGGAAGCCGGCGGGCATCAGCACAGAGTCGTTTATTGAGATGCAGTTGGCTGCATAAGATTCTTGAGGGCTTACCGTGATTTTATGGAAAGCCTTAAAATAGGAGAGGCCGGATATTTCTTTTCGTATAAGAATCACGCCTTTATCAAGATAGTTGACCCCTGATTTGAGATGAAGCATATTTGTGACTTCTATGAACACAGAGTCATATCCGTATTTTTTAAGGATTCTGCTGAGCTGTTCTCCTCCATTCTGGTTTGTTCTTTGGGAGAGGCCGATATAATATTTATTGTTGATTTGCAGGACGTCACCACCATCCACAGTACCCGGTTTTTTTATTTCCTCTGTTCTTCTGTACCTGGAAAGCACTTCTTTTATTTTCGCTTCTTCCCCGCGCCTTCTTCTGTCTCCGGGTCTTGTGATGACCGCACATTTTTCATTGACCACGGCGGTGTCTTCCACAAAAGTGGAATCAGGAAAGTCAGGATCTTCTTCAAGCATAATCAGTTTAACACCACAGTCTTTCAGTGCCTGACAGTAATCATTGTGCTGTTTGAGGGCCAGTCCGTAGTCAGATTTTCCAAGATCAGAGCTGGTGATCCCTTGAGAGAAATTTTCCGGAGGTATTCGGACAAGAGCTTTTGATACAGGCATGGAGGACAAAACTTTATCTTCTGAGTGCGGCTTTGGTAAAAATATAATCCGGGATTTCTGCGTTGAATACCATGGAGTCCACGACAAACTCTGTTCCTTTTCCTGACTTCAGCACATCTTTAAACAGGGCATGGGTGGGCACCCAGCGGTTATCCATTTTTTCGACATTTTTCACTTCAGTGGTTTTCAGTAATTTTCCCCCCCGTGCAAACCGGTCCTCTTTCAATGTCACAAATCTTTCCTTATCCACCCATATCTTTCTGGAATGATAGGCAATATCTTCCTTAATGGAAGTGAGTTCCAGCACCCAGCAGGGACGGTCCATATAGAGCTCTTCTCCAGTAACCTGAGCGCTGTACATATTCTGCAGTTTGGGATCTTCCATCATGTCTTCATACGAGAGATCTGATCCCATAACAGACTGCCTGAGCATATGCCCTGAGATCTGTATGGTCCGGTCTGTGGACGGGGAATACATCCAAAGCTGGTCACCGAGTTTGAGCATTTTGGTGCCTTTTTCTCTGGGAGGAGCCAGGTACTCGGTAAAAGACTGGTCATCTCCCTTGACCCAGGTCTTTGATGTGACTTCCCGCGATCCCCGGCGCCCGTGAATGATCATGGTCGCCACCATGATTTTATTGTCAGATCCGTAGTTCTCATCTAATTTTTCCAGGATCCATTCTCCTTTCGGGAACTGTTCTTGACCTGTAAGACCTGCTGTCATCATTAAAATCAAAAGAAATAAAAGGATATATGTCATATGTTTCATGTCTCTAGCTCCTTCATCAACTGAGATGTTTTTCTCTTGTAGATGCCCAGGCCTGAAAAGAGGCTTCCCAGGAAAGTAGCTGCCAGTCCCGGAATAAACCCGATATAGTGACTGACTGCATTGACATCAGCCCGGAACGTATCAGACATCATCAAGGTGGAGTTTTGCATCATAAAAGCGATGTTGATCCCTGTTTCCTGAAGATAGTAAGAAACAAGCAGACCGAGCGCGGTTCCTATGATTGAACCTATGAAACCAATGATTAGGGATTCTGTGATCAGGGATCTGTAAAGATGACCTTTGTCTTCTCCTATAGCCAGACGAACTCCGATTTCTCCGTAGCGCCTTAGGCTTCCCATCAATCCTGCATTCCATAACACAATGGACATAACCACAATAAAAACTATGATAATAACCTCTCCGTAAATATCAACCATCCCTAATATGTCTTCCATCCCGCTCTGTTTGAGAAGAGTGCCCGTAAAGGGAGAGAATTCATCCTCTTTATCACTGTATTTTGAATTGAAACGTTCTGCGATTTCTTCAGCTTGTTCATTGTCATACAGGTTGGTTTTAAAGAACCCCAGCACTTCGCCGGCTGCGTTTTCCATATTCAGCACTTGCTGGATATCGGTGATATCGGCAAGGATGGTGCTGCGGTCCATGGCAGTGACCCCGAACCGGATGGTTCCGGTAACCGTAAAGTTGGCGATGGCCATGCTTCCGTACATGGTGGCGCTTATCAAAGTGGCTGTTTCTCCCATAGATATCCCGAGCCGTTGGGCGAAATCTTCGGTAATGAGTATTTCGCCTGATTCCTCAGGGAGCCTTCCCCTGAGTATGGAATCCCGGAGGTTCAGTATGTCCTTTTCAGGGCTGTCTTCTGACAAAAGGTCGACCGCCATTCCCATACAGGGCCCCTGAACTTTTGTTTCGCCTTTTTCATCCGGTATGTCCAGAAGGCCTCCGAATTTGACTCTGGAAGTCCATGTCAGTTCCGGAAAATCCTGTCTTAAGTTATCCAAAAGCTGATTGACCCCTATGTATGCCAGGTCATTGGGAGACTGATCTACTTCATCGGCATAAGCCCGGCTCATGACCCGGAGATGACCTGTATTGTATTTGGCTGTGACCTCCACCCAATTGGACTGGATTCCATTTATCCAGCTGAATCCCACCACGGTTAGAAGAACACCTGCGGTCACAGTTAAAACCGGGAAAAGGCTTCTGGACCGATCTCTTAAGACTCCTTTGATGAGAAATTTTATCATGAGGTTTTTCCTCTCAGGGCATCAGTAGGTTTGAGCTTAGCTATTTTTCTTGTGGGGAGAAAACTGACAAGAGTTGTGACCACAAGAATGAGGAGTGTGGTTCCGACAACAAGACCAGCGCTGTAGACCGGGAATATTTTTTCTCCTATGGCAAATCCATAGCTGTCCATTGATTCCGGAAGCGGCCATCCTGTTTTGGCAAACCAGGTTAAAAAAGGTATTCCGTACAAAGCCGCCACCAGAGCAGCCAGCACTGCGTGCATGGCTCCTTCAATAGTAAAAAGCCTTATGACTTTGGCCCTGGTAAAACCCATGGCCATTAAAGTGCCGATTTCTTTTTTTCTTCGGAAAATCGATAAGATCTGAGTATCAAAGATGGCCAGCATAGCCAGAAGGAGCAGAATGACATAGAAGATCGAAGACCCTGATGTTTTGGTCTTCACAAGTTGTGTTATATCTTTAATGAGAAAATCCAGACTCTTGAATTCCCATCCGCTTGCCTTGGGTGGGTCTAAGATATTTTTATCAACGACCAGGAGGGTGGCTTCCTCTTTCATATTTGAGAGTTCCCTTAATTTTTCAAGGGGGATCCATATCTGGCCCTGGTCAATGGACTGGACAGTGGTTCTCATGACCTGGACGATAAGGGCATCCCTGGCATCAAAGGTCCCGTTTGCATCCCGCCATCTCAGTGTGACTGTGTCTCCGGCTTTAAGGCCCGTGCTCTCTGACATGCGGTTCCCGATAACAGCGGGAAGTTCTTCGGTTTCTTCTTTTAGGAAATACGAAGGAAGGGATATGATCTTCTGGTCAGGGTCGATTCCTTTTATAAGAAGGGTCGTCATTCTGCCTTCGGGATAGGCTGTGCCCTGGATGATAAGAACAGGGGTAGCCCTGCCTTTTTCAATCATGTCTGTTAACTCTTCAGGAGGTCTTCCGTGGGCGTCCTGAAGGGAGAGAGGGTCATAGGGATCGTAACTTTTGTGCCAGTACTGCCCTCCGGCATATTCCGCATCCACCAGGGAAGTCACAGCTTGATTGTTCATTCCTTTTAAAACCCCCTGCATCCAGATGATGACCACAAAAGAAAAGGAGAGAACAACGACATTCAGCCATGTCCTGAGCCCTGCTCCTATAAGGTTTCTGAATGCCAGTTTAAACAAGGTCATGGATTTTCTCCTTTCCTATGGGGAATGACCTGTTCGTCTTTGGCCACTCTTCCGTCAAAAAGGGTGATTTTGCGGCGCAGGTACCGGATGACTTTTTCATCATGTGTGGCGAATATGAAAGTCGTGTCCAGTTCTTCGTTCAATTTCACCATTGTTTCTAAAATATTGTAGGAATTTTCTGCATCCAGGTTGGCCGTGGGTTCATCCGCTAATATGATGGCTGGCTCTTTGACCACGGCCCGGGCAATGGCTACCCGCTGGCACTGGCCGCCGGAAAGTTGAGCCGGTCTTGATTTGGCCCTGTCTGCCAGTCTGACCCAATCCAGGGCCTGCATCACTTTCTTTTTCCGCTCTTCATGGGTCAGTCCCAAAAGCAGCAGGGAGACCTCCACGTTTTCATAAACATTGTATACAGGGAGAAGGTTGAATGTCTGGAAGATAAAGCCTATGTGTTTTTTCCTGAGAGCGGCTGCCTGTTTGTGTGAAAGGGAACTGATTTTCTCGCCCATGACCACAGCGTCTCCTTTTGTAGGGGTATCCAGAGAGCCCACAATATTCAAAAGCGTGGTTTTCCCTGAGCCGCTGGGGCCTACGAGGCCTGCGAATTCACCGGTTTTGAATTCAAGGCTGACATGGTCAAGCGCAACCAGCTCCTTCCATCCAACCGGATAGATTTTGACCAAATCCTGCGTTTTAATTAAAGCTGAATTCTGCATTGGCACCTTCCTCTCGGTTAATAGTTATATACTACCATAATTTGAAATCCGGTTCCTGTAAAAAGGCTGCTTTCCGTATTTGTCTGGTAAATGAGAAATTCTTCAGGATTCCAGAATCCCATGACATATATCTGCCACCTGTCATAAGTCCTCTGCCAGTTGATAAACCTGTAAAAGTCATGATTTTCCCAGTCATAATAGACTATCCCTGAAAGGGAATCCAGCAGCCCCAAAGGATAATTGAGCGAGACAGCTGAGAACTCAAGTCTCTCGCCTGAAGAGAGAAATTCAGAACTTTGTCCGAAAATAAAATGTTCTCCCACGGCGTTAAGTCCGTTTCCGATACCAAAAGTATAATCGATCCCTAAAGTGAGCATCTGCTGCCAGGGATAAGGAAGCCAGGAAGAATTTTGTTTGAATACAGCTCCTTCAAACCACAAACCAATACCGATATCCCATTTACCGTCCAGGGCAAAGCGGTTTTCCGGGATATTTTGTCCGTCAGTCAGAGATATTTCCGGAAGCGTTTCCTTTATATCGATGGTGCGGTGGTGAAAGGAAAACCCAAGCTCTCCTTTCCCTGCAGGGATTTGGGCTCTTCCCCCGAATTCAGCCGTTTTATCAGAGTTTGGGATAAACTCCCACCCCTTGGTGTCGTTGTTTCCGTAAAGCCCCCACAGCCAGATATTGGCATTGTTTAAAAAGTAATAGCGCAGCAGTAATCCGTAAACGCCGTCTGTGAGCATGAGAGGATCCCTTGGGTCCATCCGGTCAAACCACATCAATGGCCGGAACATGAAGGCAGAACCAAAGTTTATTTTTTGAAGCCCCAGCCTTGCTTCAAAACGACTCGTGGAAAAACGCACCCACATTCTATAAGGCTTTATGTTACCGTCTGATTCAACATCTTTCACAGAATGAAAAGTCAGGTTCCCGTAAGCATTCAGTGAAAATTCGGCATCCAGGGTATATCCTTTATCAGAGGAGTGTTCCATGGAAAAAGCAGGGATATACCGGAGCCCCAGAAAAGGATGGACTGCTTTTTTGGCGCTTCCTGCCAGCCAGCCCGTAATCAGCCCTTTTGACTGGATTGTCTGGGGATATGAAGCACCTGCAGTGATCAGGAGCATCAAAATGATACATGCCGGTTTCTTTTTCATAAGAGGTTTGTATGCTCTATGCTTTGATTTTAGGTCAGACATTCTCTATGTACGTTTTTTGTTCCTCTTTTGTCAAGGCTGATTTTCGAACCAAACATGGCAAACAGGGCCGTTTCATGATATATTCATAAAGAGTAAAGGAGGTTCCTATGAACAAAGACCACACGTTAGAAAGCAGGCCTTCCCTGATTCCCATTGAGCAGATCGCAGCCAAGATCGGGATAGGCAAAGATGAACTGGAGTACTATGGAAAGTACAAGGCGAAAATAAACAGAGAAGACAATTATAATCCCGAAGGAAGGAGGGGAAAGCTGGTCATGGTGACCGCTATGACTCCAACTCCCTCCGGAGAAGGGAAAACCCTTACCACTATTGGCCTTGCGGACACACTGAACAGCATGAATAAAAAAACGACCGCAGCCCTCCGGGAACCTTCCTTAGGGCCGGTGTTCGGTCTCAAAGGAGGCGCCACCGGAGGCGGGAAAGCCCGGGTCGAACCTTCGGATGAAATCAATCTTCATTTCACTGCTGACCTTCACGCCGTCACATCTGCTCATAATCTTCTTGCAGCCATGGTGGACAACCGACTGCATTTTGACGGGCCTGGAGGCCTACTGGACTGCAGGCGTGTGACCTGGAAACGTGTCTTGGACGTGGATGACCGGGTTCTCAGAGAAGTAATAGTGGGGATCGGCGGTCCTCTCAGAGGCATCGCCAGGGAAACAGGGATGGATATAACCGCCGCTTCTGAAGTCATGGCTATTCTTTGTCTTTCCAAAAACATAAAGGATTTGAAAGAAAGGCTGGGTAATATCACGATTGGTTATTCTTCTGAGAGAAAACCTGTTTTTGCCCGCCAGATCAACGCACAGGGTTCTATGGCCGCTCTTCTCAAAGATGCCATGAAACCCAATATTGTCCAGACCCTTGAAGGGACGCCTGCTTTGGTTCACGGAGGTCCTTTTGCCAATATTGCCCATGGGACCAACACGGTAATAGCCACCCGGATGGCGCTTCAGCTTTCTGACTACGTGGTCACAGAAACGGGATTCGGTTCAGACCTGGGTGCGGAGAAATTTTTCAATATCGTAGTAAGAACGGGTCATATTCCTCCGCCGGATGCCGTGGTTCTGGTCGCAACCGTGAGAGCGCTGAAACATCATGCGGGAATCGAACGCAAAGACCTTCAGACAGAAAATCTGGGTGCCATTGAAAAAGGATTTGAAAATTTACAGAAGCATATTGAGAATATGAAAGGTTTCGGCATTCCTCTGGTGGTGGCTGTGAATCGGTTCACTTCGGATACGGATGCGGAGATAGAAAGAGTAAAATACCTCTGCCAGGGAGAAAACACTAGAGCGGCGGAAAGCCGGCTTTGGGCTGAAGGAAGCGAGGGGGGAAAAGAATTGGGAGAACAGGTCATGGAGGCAGCGGATAAGGACAAACCGGACTTTAAACACACCTATGAATCAAATATATCGTTTGTAGAAAAAATCGAAAAAGTGGCCAGAAACATCTACGGGGCCAAGTCAGTGGCCATGGAAGGAAAAATACGAAGGAAGATCCAGCGTATTGAAGAAGAGGGCTTCAAGGAACTTCCCATATGCATTGCCAAAACCCAGGCATCCCTGTCAGATGACAAAGAGCTTCTGGGGAGGCCTGAAGATTTCATTCTGATAGTGACCGATGTTTCGGTCAGTTCCGGAGCCGGATTTGTTGTGGTGTACTGCGGGGATATCATGACCATGCCAGGGCTTCCCAAGACGCCGGCTGCGGAACGCATTGACATCACTGATGATGGAGAAATAACCGGCCTTAAATAATAATCAACCTTGATTATAAATAGCTGTGCAATCCGGCTAAAAGGTAATTCACTCCAAAATAAGTAAATAGAGCAGCCACAAATCCAATCACAGCTATAATGGCAGATCGCTTTCCCTTCCAGCCCATGACCAGCCGGGTGTGGAGATAGAGAGCGAACACAAACCATGTGATAAGGCTCCAGACTTCCTTTGGGTCCCATCCCCAGTACCTTCCCCAGGCCTTATAAGCCCAGATCATTCCGAAGACCAGCCCTCCCAGAGTGAAGAGAGGGAATCCCACGGCAATACATTTGTAGGATAAAAAGTCCAGCCTTTCAGGAGTGAGGTCTTTTTTTTGCTTGAACCGGGCTGATTTTTTGGATTCTGTTATGAGATACAGGATACTGGTCACAAAGGCCATGGCGAAAAAAGCTTCTCCCAGAAGAGTGACAGAAACATGCAGCCACAGCCAGTAGCTCTGCAGGGCGGGCATAAGAGGTCTGGCCTCTTTGGGCATCAGGGGGGATGATGCAAGGGCCATGAGCACGATGATGATCAGTATGAAATAGGGTCCTGCTTTTCTTATCTTGTATTTCCCTTCCATTGATACATAGACAAAAGCCCCGCACCAGGCAAGAAAGGAGAGGGATTCATACATATTGGTAAACGGAGCATGGCCGCTTTCCACTGTTCTTGCTATGAGGGCGGCGGTGTGTATGATAAATCCTGCAAAGATGATTTGATAACCTGTCCGGGCCCACTTTTCTTTTTCCGAGAACAGATAAACAAAGAGAAAGGCGGCTGAAACCGAATACAAGATAAAGGAAATCAAAAAGAGAGCGCTCTCCGTCATCCTGATCTCCTGAACGATTGGAGTATGCTATCAAATTCCCCTTTAAACGAATCCTTTGCCTTTTTTGCCGTTCCTCCTGCAGAGACCCTGGTGTGCTGGTCTTCTTGCTGTATCAGAAATCTCAGTTGCCTGGGAATAAAGTAAAAAGCCAGAAAAAGGCCGCTCATCACAAAGAAACACCCTGCCCAGATGAAAGGCACCCCCGGGTCTCTGGCTATTTGTATGACCGAATAGGGCTCTGCTTTAAAATCCTTGAATTCTAAGGACAGAACCGAATCCCTTTGGGGACTCCTGGTGTTAAACTCAGGGTATTTCAGGAACAGCCATCCGGAGAACACAATCTCTCTTTTTTCCGAGATTCTCACATACACAGCCGGATTATTTGGCTCAAGAGAGCGTGTGGTCACCTTGTTTTCTTTAGTGAGAACAAAATCCGGGACAAAATACACAGGTTCTATCTCAATTTCTTTTTCTTTGATGGATTTTTTCTCGCCCACTCTGGTTCTGATGGATTGGGAAAAAGCATTTTCTGTTTTTCTTTCCAGTGCAAGTTCGACTTCGGGATTTCTCCAGTTCCATCCATAGCCGCTCTGATAAAAAACAAAGCCTTTAAAGGAAAGGGGGTGATTGACTTCAATGGTTTTTGTCAGAATGTTCTTGTTGTTTTTGATGATGGAGAGAGTGCTCTTCCAGTCTTTGACACTTCCATCCTTGTAATAAAGGGTTTCGAATCGATTGAGTTTTAACGAAAAGTCAGCCCCGGGAACGGATTTTGTTTCTTCCGCAGCAAGCGCTACATTTTCTCTGAAACCAGCGGCCCCGCTTATAAAGCCTCCTAAAATCACGATCAAAATTCCCAAATGAACGATATCGGATCCGAAAAGCCCCAAAAATCTTTTGCGGCCGAGGAGAAAGAGACGTCCCTGGGTTGATTGCCCTTGAACCTTATAGCCTTTTGAGCTCAGAATTTCCTTAAGCCTTTTTTCTGCCTGGGGAACAGATTGGGGGCATGTAAATGATTTTTTTAGGCTCAGCGTCTCCAGTTTCTTTTCTTCGGTCATTATTTGAGGTTTGAATGCCTGCGTGATTTTTTTCTTGATGCGGGTGAGGGAGCAGACAATGATATTTATAGAGAACAGAACCAACAAAAAAAGATACAAGGGGGATTGGTAGAGACGCGTTATCCCCGATTTTATAAGAAAAGGTGCCCAATCCCCGTATTTTTCTGTATAGGCTTCAACACTTCTTCCTTGGGGTATAAGGGTACCCAGGGTGGTGGCGAGAGTGATAACGATGAGCAGGAATATGGAGATTTTTATTGATGAAAAGAACTTTATCACTGATTTGGAGGCTCTTTATCCTCTATTCCACCGCTCCAGCATTGGGATGACAACGCTGAATATAACAGCAAATAAAAGCGATGTCTCCCAGTCTATCTGAGCCTCACCATGCGCTATAAGGCTCCACAGCAGTGTGACCACTCCGGCTACAACGAATGTTATGACAAAAGTGACAAAAAAATTTAAAAACCAGCCTCTCTTTTTCACTTTTCCTCCTCCTATGCTTGCTCTCAATAAATATCTTTAATATTTTCCTTAATCCCAAATACCATATCAATATCTTTATTATAGCGCAAGATAGAAACAGCAGCCATAATCCCAAAAACAATCATTTTTTTGGGCTGGAAGTTTTTTGGAAGGCATACACATCCTGATGATTGTCCCAGCCTCTGTTTTTATGGTAGATAAGCTTTACTTTATCTCCAAAAAATTGGTCTACAGTCTCATTAACAAAAACCTGAGAACAGATTGAAATTCCATAATTGGATTGACCCGGGTATGGCTTGAAATAAAATCCACTGTTTTCAATTTGATTTTTGATATCATCCGGATTGAGGTCATCCAAACCATAGGAATTCAATTGATTTAAGCATTCTTTACCGTGGGCGGTGAAAAGGATGATTCCCTTTTCTTTTAGTGATGAAACCAATGTCATGAGTAGGTCTTTAAAATCCTTAGAATTGATGTGAGTGAACAAAGAACCGACCCAAACAAGGTCATAGGATATTGGGAATTTCACTTTTTTGAAATTCTTATCTGATTGAACAGGAATGACGTTAAATTCTTTTTTACAGAATTTTAAAGCATGTTGGTCTATATCGCCACCGTAAACGTCAGCCTGTGGGAATGCTTTTTTGATAAATCTCAGGACTCTTCCGTATCCACAGGGAAAATCCAAAATGTTTGAGATTTCCTCAAGAGCCATATCCGCTTCATTCATGGCGGACTCGATGAGTTTCGCCGCAGATATACCCACACTTTTGTAATGATCGCTGTTGTTTTTTATCAGGCTTTGATCATTAAAGTGAATATGGCCTGGAATGCCCGGGTATTTTCTATAACCCATAAAAACCTTTTTGATATAGAATCGAATTGATTTGGATATTTTGAGCAGGAGCTGGTTCTTATTTAAAAATTTTTTTATTGATTTCTTAGTTATCAATTTATCTCCGGCTTTATTGACTGGCAAACAGGTTATTTGTGTTTTTGATTATAATTTCTGTGCATATATTTCACAACCTTAAAAATTCTATGATTGTATGGTTGGTGTTTTGGGCTGAGGTGGAAAAATAAATTATTTAGTCTGAACTCATAAGATAATCATGTATAGATTTTGCGGCTCGCTGGCCCGCTCCCATGGCACTGATTACTGTAGCTGAGCCACTGACTATATCCCCTCCAGCCCAGACTCCTGGTTTTGTTGTTTTTCCTGTTTTTTCGTCAGCAATAATCGTGCCTTTCTTTGTGAATTCAAGATCTTTATCGCTGGCTACAATGAGAGGATTAGGAGTAGTGCCTAAGGCTACGACTGCAATATCCACATGCATAATAAACTCACTGTCAGAAATTGTAATAGGACGCCGTCGGCCGCTTTTATCTGGTTCCCCTAATTTCATTTTATGGCATTCCATCCCCTCGAGCCAATACCTCTCATCGCCCAAAAATTTTTTAGGATTGGTTAAAAACCTAAATTTTATACCCTCTTCCTTGGCATTTTCTATTTCTTCCTGACGAGCCGGCATCTCTACTTCAGAGCGGCGGTACACAATAGAAACTTCATCTGAACCAAGCCGAAGGGCAGTCCTGGCAGAATCCATGGCCACATTCCCTCCTCCGATGACAGCTATCCTTTTTCCGACTTTAATAGGTGTATAATAGTCAGGGAATTTATAGGCTTTCATTAAATTGACCCGGGTTAAAAATTCATTGGCAGAATAAACACCATTGAGATTTTCTCCGGGAATATTCAAGAACATGGGCAGACCAGCTCCCACACCTATAAACACAGCCTGGAAGTTATTGTCTAAAAGCTCGTCAATGGTCATTTTTTTGCCCACCACAGAGTCTAATTCAATTTGAACTCCCAAAGATTTCACATAGTCAATTTCACTGTTGACAATATTTTTAGGCAGTCTGAAATTTGGGATTCCATAGGTTAAAACCCCTCCAGGAATATGGAGAGCCTCGAATATGGTCACTTGATGTCCTAATTTGGCTAAGTCAGCAGATACGGTCAGACCAGCTGGTCCAGCTCCCACCACCGCTACTTGTTTCCCTGTTGGTTTTAGTTTTATAAATGATTGACCAGAAGATTTCAAATGCTCTTGTTCCCAATCCGCAACATAGCGTTCCAAACGACCAATGGCGATGGGAGCGCCCTTTTTGGAAAAAACACATTTTTCTTCGCACTGGACCTCCTGAGGGCAAACTCTCCCACATATACCAGGAAGGCTGTTTTTTTCTTTAAGTATTTTTAAGGCTTCGGGCATATCATCATCCTTTATAGCCTTAATAAATCCAGGAATGTTTATCTCTACAGGGCATCCTTCAATACAGGTCGGATTTGGACATTGAATGCAGCGGTCTGCTTCATTTTTTGATTGTTGTGAGTTATAGCCCAGAGCCACTTCATCAAAATTTTTAATCCGAATATTTGGTTTTTGTTTAGGCATTGGGACTCTGTTAAGGTTGATTTTTTCCATAATGACTCCAATCTAAAATAGCCGCTGCATTAAGAAAAATGCTGTTCAACGGCTATCTTCTCTTCATTTTTATAGATGTTGTTACGTGCGGAAAATAATTTCCAATCGACCTGGTGTCCATCAAAATCAGGCCCATCCACACATGCAAATTTGGTTTTACCTCCCACTGAAACTCTACATGATCCACACATGCCAATTCCATCGATCATTATCGAGTGAAGACTGACAATAGTTTTAATGCCATATGGGCTTGTAATGTCTGAACAAGCTTTCAGCATAGGACCTGGTCCCATGACATTAATCCGATCGATCGTGTCTCCATTTTCCAACATTTTTTTTAATATCATGGGAGCGGGCCCTTTTTGACCGTAGGATCCGTCCTCTGTGGCTATGATGAGTCGATCGCTTGCCCCCGCCAGGCGATTCTCCCAAAACACCATCTTTTTATTTTTTTGCCATATAAGAGAAGTGACTTTATTTCCTTTCTGTTTCATGGCTTTTGCGATAGGTATAATGAAACCGGCAGCAACTCCTGCTGCAAGACAGACGACGTGGCCGAATTTTTCAATCTGAGTGGGCAAGCCCAAGGGGCCCGCAAGGCTAACAATAGAATCACCTTCGTTCAACAAAGCCAACTTGAGCGTGGTTGCTCCTTTCTCAAAAAAGACAACATCAATGCTTCCTTCATTTTCATCCCAATCAGCAATATTGAGTGGAATCCGTTCCCCCTCTTCATCTATTTTAAGGACAACAAACTGACCTGGTTGGGACTTTTTCGCCAAAATAGGTTCCTTGATTTTTAATAGATTGATTTTAGGGGCTAATTTTTGTTTTGATATTATTTTATACATTGATCAATCCTATCTCTTTCCTTAAATTTTAAAATCATATTTGAATTGAATAAGATTTGCCCTCAATCTCTTTTTCTTTTTCATAAATAAGAATCTGGGAAAAGTCAATTTCAGGAAACTCTGAGGTGAGTTTTTCGTATTCCTGTTTGCTGATTTCCTCATAAGGGGCTAACTGGTAAACCGTGTTGTCTTTGGGTAAAAATGTAAGGCCACCGATGATATCCCAATTTTCATACAGCCAGTTAGCTACTTTTATCCATTCAGCATCATTTGTGAGGATAGTCTGCGAAGGATTGTGTTCTGTGTAGTTTTCTTTAACCATCTTCCAGTATTCCAGTTGATCGATGGCACTCAGGTCTTTTTTAAAGGTTGATTTGTCTGGGGCTTTGATCGGGAAATCAAAAACATAAGTGGTGGCCGAAGCCTCGGTTTGCCCCACTTCTGGATGATAGGGAACCTTTTGTTCTCTCAGCATCTTGCAGAGAGGATCTCCGGCTGAGATCCGGATTCTTCTGATATAATAAGGGCTGTGCCTGGGATGCATTCCCGGAGCTGCGTTGACTAATTGAGAGACTGTTCCAGATGGTTTGACTGAAGTGACGGATGTGGCAGGATTGATGTTCAGTTTCCGGGCATATTCCTTGTTTGTTTCTAAGATTTTTTTGTAGATTTTTTTTAGAACCTTGGGATGGCGCACAGCAGGGCAGTCCCATTGACCGGTGATAGAGACTCCGAGCAGCCTTTCTTCTTCACAATTTATCTTCCATTCTCTGGATATATAAGGGAAATCCGTAAGACTTGCCTGATAAGTTCCTAAAATTGCAGCTATTTCAGCTTTTTTTAATAAAGATTGTTCTGTATCTTCCGGCCGGGCCACAACTTCAGTGAGATTGCAAAACTGCCTATCTCTGAGTGTGATCTCTCCACAAGGATTGGTCCCTGAGGTTTGCAGGTGTTTTTTAAATTCCTTCCATCTTCGCTGGGGCATCTGTTTTTTTAGACCGGCTCTATTAAAAATACCTCTTTCTCCGGTGCCGCTTCTTGCTAAAGACAGCCATTCTTCCATAAATTTGGCTGCCGATGGTTTTTTGTTATAGACAGCTGAATTGTTAGCCATGGATCGCTGAGGATTGGTGATGTAGTAATGGCCGTTTTTTGAATCTCTTATTTTGTCATCATCTAAATCAGAAAGTGAGATAAGAGCGCTTCTCCTTACTCCCCCCATTTCCACTAACTGCCCGATCTTGCAAATGATATCATGAACATCCAGGCTGCTGAGCCTCATCCCCTGTTTGTTTAAGATTTTCTTTCTGGTAAAATCCAAAAGTGATGTTAAGGGCCCGGGTCCGGAGCTGATCCCTCCCATTGTCTTTAATCGTGCCCCGTAAGGCCTTATTTTAGGGTAATCATATTTGATATTCTTGCCTTCATACCAGGTTTTCATTCCTAAGGTCAATGCATCACCCCATCCTTCTTTGCTGTCCTCAATAACGTGGACAGGGAGTGTTTCTCCGGTTTGATGTTTTATGATAGGAAGCTGTTGGACATTTTGATTTTCCACTGAGAATCCTACTCCGGCTCCGCACATAAGAAGATACATGATTTCAGCAAAATCTTTGAATTTGTTAGGAGCTATATAAGAACAATTATAGGTTGCCACATGAGTGGCTCTGGCTGCCGTTCCTGCCGCCCAAATAAGACGCATGGAGGGCATTGTTTTTTGATTGAGGATATAATCTCTAATTTCTTTGTATTTTTCTTTTGTTATTTTGTCTCCTAAATTTTCGCGCATAAAATCAATATACCTATTCACTGTTTCAATCCAGGTTTCTCTCCTCTGTTCATCAGAGAGCCACCGGGAATAGGATCTATAATAGATAAATTCTCCTAAGGTATCTCGGAAATACGTTTTGCTTTTCTGAGCGAGGTCCTTGACTTTTTTTGGGACAGCTTTTTGCTTTTGTCTGATTTTAGCTCTTTCTTGGCGATACAAAATATATGACTTGGCTGTTTTCGGAAAATCCATCAAGATGAGTTTTTCTTCAACCACATCCTGGATGTCTTCAATACCCGGAATATAATTAGGAAAAAATTTTTTTTCTAATTCTTTAACCCCTTTTTCTGCAACTCGGATAGGATCTTTTTCAAGATTTCCTTCCTTTACAGATTTCATGGCTTTCAAAATAGCATTGATAATCTTTTGACGATCAAAAAGAACCACTCGGCCATCTCTTTTTTTGACTTTTTTAATTTTTTCTTTACCGTCCATAGACACACATCCTTTAAATAGAAATCTAAGACTTAAATTTAGTCCTGCATCATCTATAGAAGAAGCTGTTTCCTCTTATATTCTATTCTTTAGAATACACTAGAAAAAGAAATGAGGAAAAACAGTCATTATTTTTTTCATCATTAATTTACAGAAGTTCTTAAAATGTCCGTCATCATTGATTTTCGGATTATTGTTTGAGCGAGATACATTAGTAGTCGTGAGGGATGCCTTTCATGTGTAAAAGAAGATGTTCGTAATCTTCCATTTCTTCAAGCCAGCCATAATTTGCATCAGATTTTGTATCCAGGTCTTTTATATATGGTTTGATATCAAGGATCGGAGTTCCATCGAATACATCCATGCCAGAGGTTGTGATCTCATTTTTTATGATTTGTTTAATACGAACAATACTGAGACCAAGGGGATTCGGTCGAACAGGTGATCGGCTGGCAAATACCCCTACTTTTAATCCTCCCGTCCAAGGAGGAGAAACCCTCATTGACAATTTTTGCTTTATAAGATGAGTGTAATAAAGAATATAAATATAGCGAAAATCAGAAAGTTTATAGAGTCCCTTTGCATATTGGGGTTTAATAACTATCCGGAAATTTCCCCCGTCATTTTCCACTGGTTGATAGGGAGCATAATCGACATAAGGAGTATGAATGATACCTATGCTTTCAAATTTTATTTTTCCGGCTCCCTCTCTTTTAGGTAACATAAATTCATAAAAAGTATCATTGCAATCTATTATACATCTTTTGTGGTGATAAACAAACAGCTTTCTAGAAATTAAATAATGAGATAGATTTTATTATAAAGCAGGGCTGGATAGATACAGATGAGAACTTTAGGTTTCCTTATTATTCTGGAATTTCATCCAATTCTACGTACTTTACCAGAAGGTCTTCTTCATTAAGCAGAATATACTTTTTCCCTTCAATTTTCACTTCAGTACCGCTGAATTCTTTAAAAATCACATGGTCACCCACGGCGATTTCTTCTGGAGCATCCTTGGCCACAGCAATAATTTTTCCTTCATTAGCCTTCTTTTTAGATGTATCCGGAAGGTATATACCGTGGTGTGTTTCTTCTTTAGCTTTTATAGGTTTTACTAAAATCCGTCCTTTGATTGGTTCTAATTTCATCTCATAACCTCCTGATTAAAGTGAAAGAAGCCGGTCAATCTTTGCCTTATTAAATCCTACCACTAAGTGGCCATTGATATCAATTTGAGGGACAGCCATTTGACCAGAGCGTCGAGCAAGTCGTTCAGCGGCATATTGATCCCGAGATATATCCACTTCTCTAAAGGGAACACCCTGCCGTTTTAAATAATTCTTTGCTGTCCCGCAGGCAGGACAACCCGGACCTACATAGACGATCACTCTAAGAGAACCTGTTTTTTTACCCTTTTTTTGACGTGAGGAATGGATTCCTGAAATAGCGTAAGAGTAGTATTTTGAATTTTCAACTCCTTCTATCTTTCTAGTCACTTTACCGTTCTGTATGGCCAGAACTGTGGGAACATTTTTGACTCCAAATTGTTTGTGTATCCCTGATACTTTTTGAACGTCAATAATGTAGACTGGCACTTGTTTATTTTCTTTGCTAAACTCCTTGATTTCAGAGAGAGAACGTTTTGCGGCTGAGGAAAAATCACCGTAAAAAAACAGCATAAAAAAATTTTTATTTTTCTTTTTTACTTTTTCAAAGTCTTTTTCTTCTTTTAGCCATTCAATCATTTTAATGGAATTTTTTTATACTATCGATTAACTATCTTTTTATTTTTTCTTTTATAAAGATTGATAATAAGGAAAAAAGACATGTGTGTCAATAGGTCACATTTGCCAGGAATTAACTAAAAGATTTTACGGATTGCATCTGAAGTTTAAGATCAGTTTTAGGATTTTCTTTTATAAAAATTTGGAGGACTTTACGAGAGGAGTATAATTATATTTTAGGAATAAAACAAATTTTTGACATGAAATATTTTTGAGAGACAGGAATTCATTATGATTGATGCAGCTATGAATATAATTAAGATTGGCAAATGTCATATTAGGAGGTGTTTCAAATGAATAAAATAAAGCTTGGTGTGAAATGGTTGGATAATTTAATGCCTGAAGGGATTTTAGTGGATTCTTCGACCATAATTTCTGGACCCGGAGGATCAGGAAAGCCCTTAATCGGGAATCATTTTGCTGCAGCCTGGTTGAAATCAGGCGGAAGCGTTGTGTTCATGTCGCTCCAATATCCCAACAAAGATTTTGTTGTCACCAGCCTAAAAGAGGTAACGAAAATTGATTTATCTCATTATAGAAGTAATTCCTATTTCATTCAGTTGGATGCGGCTATTAGTGGAATGAATGAAGTGAGTCCTAATGAAATCAAAGCTAATATGGTAAAACCAGATATATGGGTTAAGACAATCGAAACAGCATCCACATTTCTTCCTAAAGAAGAACCTGGTATTTTGGTTTTTGGCTCTGCCTTAAATCTCCTGCTCTTTTCTCCTACTTATGAGAAGCAGATATTGAATCAAATGATCGATACAATAGCTAATGATAAGACCCGGACTTACCTTTTCTCCACAAGTACATCAACAAAGAAAAAAGAAATCGAAAATTTGGAAAGGGCCGCAGATAATATGATCATGACCCGAAGTGAAAATGAGCCATTTAGACTATTCATGAATATTGTTAGACTTAAAGATCTGCCATATAAAACAGGAGAAATTGAAGTGCCCATTCCTTCCGGAGTTCTTATGGGTGTAAAAAAAGTAGCTGATTATAGCCGGAAAAGAGTCATCCCGACTATCTCTAAGATTTAAAGTAAAGAGAAATATTATGTTTAAGTTTTTGCTGGGAGTTTTCTCATATAATATTGATTGTCTTCATATTTGATTTCTATCATTCTATTTTCTTTGATCAATTTTTCAACAACATTCCAATCTTTCCGGGCTTTAATTAAAAAATTATTGACTCCTTCTTTCCTCATAGGATGGACTGAAGTAATGCTCAGCAAATCTTTCTCCACATCTCCTGTATAGGCAAAAGCGTTTCCTTCATAACCGATAAGATACTCGACATCAATGTTTTTCTTTTTGAAAATCTGGTAAGCTGAATTGATGGCAAATTCAGATGCTGATTTTACCCAATTTTCTGCGGGGGGTCTAGTGGGAATGGAAATATAGCTTATTTTCGGATTCAATCCAGCTATGAAATCAGCATCCTGATCAATTTTTTCCGTTTGGTCGTTGATACCCTGAACAAGCATTGTTTCAGTGGTGAGATCTCCCTTAAAAAGAGAAGAAAATTCCAATATCCCGTCTAAGATTTTTCCAAATTTAAGCTCTCCATGAGCTCTATTCACTTTTTTCCATGTCTCCTTATCCACAGCATCGATCTTTAAGGAAACCCAATCAGCCTTTTTTAAATCCTCTTGAACATCGAGGTCCCAAATAAGAGAGGCATTGGTGATCACAGCAATTTTAAAACCTAATTTTTGGAGAAGTTCTATTTCTCTTCCTAAATGAATATCCAGTGTGGGTTCACCATCAGGGACAAAGGTGAGGTAATCTATAGACTCCTCATTTTCTTTAGCCCTTTGGATTTTTTCCTTTACAGCCTCGAGGAGAGTTTCTGGATTATAAAAAGGCTTCCTTTCGATCTGCAACTTAAGAGTTCTTCCAAGCTGGCAATAAATACAGGAATAAGTACATATTTTTGGGGGAATGTTATTGACACCGATACTTTTCCCCAGACGCCTTGAGGGTACAGGTCCAAATGCTATCATCTGATTTTCATCAACCATGTCTTAGCTCCTCAGTTTTATGAATCCAGCCACTTTTTCCGGTGATAAACAGCATCCCAGAATAGATATTCATATCGGCTCGCATTGGCAAACACTTCTTTTAGTTTATGGTAGGGAAAATCTTTCCCCGCTTCATTGACCAAATCTTTAATCTTTTCCACCAGATGGAGATAGGATTCAGTAAGATAAGCATAGGCCCAATCTTTGTACAATTGGTTTTTATTACTTGTCAACTTATCTTTTTGATGTTCTGCGATTTCAGCATAGGACCAGAAGCAAGGAAGAACAGCGGTGATAGCTTCAGGATAAGATTGCAGGGAACTTGTGGAGAGAAGGAAACTGCTGTATGATAAACTAACCGGTATAGGCTCCACTTCTGCCGCGTCCTGGACGGTGTAGCCAATTCGGTCTAAAAAATCCTTATATCCTTCAAATTCACTTTTTGCTTCCAGCTCCAGTATGTCAGCAACCTCTCTCATAGCTCTGACTGTAGGAGCCTTGGAGACAATAATCCCAAAGTTCTTTATAGCCGTGATAAGATAATGGTAATCCTGGAGAATATAGAATTTGAATTTTTCCAGAGGCAAATCTCCTTTGTATAATTCCTTTACAAAGGGATGACAGAGGATCTTCTTCCAGATGAAATCCGTATCTTTTCTCAGCCTGTCTGATGTTTTCACGGTTTTCTCCCCTTTATGACCACAAAATCACCTCTTTTATATCCTTCTTGGGGTTTTTCTATTTCTTCATCTGTGTATTTCGGGTGTTTGGTAAGAGTTTGTACGTATTTCAAGTCGATGAAACCGGCTTCCTGCAGCAGTTTAGTGACCTCTGTAGTGGAATGCCAGCGCGTTCCTCTGATAAATTTAACCGGATAGGGATGCTTGGGTGAAATCAAAGTGTCATGTTTACCTCTGAGGTATGCCAAATCATACATCATGGAATAGGAACCTTCTCTGGGTAAAAAGGAAACCACAATATGTCCCCCTGGTCTGAGGATACGGTAGGCCTCATTGACGGCTTTTTGGGCATCCTTCACATAGCTTAAAACAGTGCTGAGAAGGACCGAGTCGAATTTTTCTTTAGGGAAAGGAATATCTTCAGCTGTTCCGATCTTTACTTTGATCCCTCTTTTTCTTGCCAATTCCGCCATGCCTTTGGCAGGTTCGACACCGTATTTGATTCCCAGTTTGGAAGCAAAAAGACCGCTTCCCACTCCGATACTCACTGAATTTTCCGGATTTGTTAAGAACTGTTTTTCTGCGAGAAGTTCTGACTCAAATATCTGTCTGTTTTTGTCAAACCACGCATCAAAGTCCTCAGCCTCTTCTTGAAAGGCAGATGGGGAAAGGGGTGTGATGTTGTGATAAAGAGGTCCGCTTCCCTTTCCAATATCACGGGGTGCGTTTTGAATGGCTCTTGTGATATAATCTTTGGCTGTTTCAATGGCACTGTGCACGTCCATCCCTTTGGATAAACAGGCGGTTATGGCTGCGGAAAATGTGCAGCCGGTTCCGTGCGTATTCTTTGTGTCAATCCTTTCTGCTTTGAAATAATCGAAATCTTTTCCGTCAAACAAAATGTCAGTAGCTTCATCTTTATCATGAAGATGCCCCCCTTTAAGAAGCACGAATTCAGGACCTTTTGCATGGATCATCTGAGCGGCTTTTTTAGCATCCTCTATATTTCCTATCCGGATGCCGCTGATCAGTTCTGCCTCATATACATTGGGAGTGAGAATGAAAGTCAAAGGCAAAAGGTCCTTTATCAGTGAAAGTTCTGCCTTTTTTTGCAGGAGGCGGTCCCCGCTTTGAGCGATCATCACAGGGTCCACCACTAACAGTTTGATCCTGTATTTCTTAATCCGGTTCGCTATCACTTCTATGATTTTTTTACTGGAAACCATTCCTGTTTTTACACTGTCAGCTCCCATATCTTCCATAACCGCATCGATCTGCTTTCCTATGATATCGGAAGGGATATCATGGACAGCGCGGACACCGAGGGTGTTCTGTGCGGTGATGGAAGTCAAAACCGACATGCCAAAGACATTGAAAGAATGAAATGTTTTCAAATCAGCCTGGATTCCTGCGCCTCCTCCTGAGTCAGAGCCTGCAATGGTAAGTGCTTTTCCTTCGTAATTCATTCTCAGCTCCTGTCTTTTTGGTTTTTACGGCTTACTCTATGAAAGCATTATAGTTCAATCCAGCTCACTATCAAAGATAAATCATCTTTTGATTCGAACTTTGTGTTGATTGTCTTGATTCGTTTCAATATAATTCATCTCTGGCTTTACCAAGTAAGACAGTGATGTAAAGAGCCTGAACTGTTCACAGTGTTTCCGGATTGCTTTGGCCTGAGCAGGGCAGGTAAATGGAGGAGGATTGATGGCAAAAATATATTTAGACGAGTATGTTCCTAAAGTATGGGAGTTGTATCTCAAACAAGCTGAGGAAGCTGTGAAAGACGGAGCCCTGTCTAAGAAGATCAAAGAGATCATAGCAGCTGCAGTTGCGATCGCCGCCCACTGCGAGCCATGTGTCAAATTGCATGTCCGGAGAGCCGTAAAAGCAGGGGCCAGTGCCAAAGAAATTACCGAGATGGCCGGAGTGGTGGTGATGCTGTGCGGTGGAACCGCAGAAATATGGGCAAGAAGGATCATTGAAAAAGAGTTAAGTTTTTTAAGAAAAGATTAAAGATTAATAGAAAATCAAGCCTGGATGGTGTTGACTTGGAATTTACTGAGGAGTAAAATAATTCGTCATAAAAAAAATGAGTAAAGTCAGAGAAGTTACTGATAAAAATTTTGTAGAAGAGGTATTAGATTCTGACATTCCCGTAGAGGTGGATTTTTGGGCTCCCTGGTGTGCTCCCTGCAATGTAATTTCCCCCATATATGAGAATCTTGTAGAAGAATACAAAGATTTTAAATTCTGCAAGATGAATGTGGATGAAAACAAGCAGACCGCTATGAAATATAGGATTATGAGCATACCTATGCAGATTTTTTTCGTCAATGGTGAAAAGGTGGGTGAAATTTTAGGTGCGGTTCCAGAGCAAACCATTCGCTCTAAAGTCGATGAAGTTCTTAATAACTATCCAGTTGATGAATTAGGAAGACTCAATAAAATTTTAACTTTATGGATTGAACATAACAAAAAATATGCCAGTAAATTAAAGGAATGGGATGAGAAATACGAAAATATGGGAGACAGAGCTGTTTACAACAGCATATTACAGACAGCACAGGAAATAGAAAATTCGAACAAGAAGTTGTCTCGACTACTCAATGAATTTTTAAAAAAGATATAAAGCAGAATCTGTTATTTTTTATTTATACCTTTTATTTCATTCTATAGATGGATGTGTATTTTTTAATTTGGATTGCGTGTGATTGAAGGAGAAAAAAAATGAAGCAAGATGACATCATGGTGATTGGGGCAGGCCCGGCTGGTCTCAGCACGTGCTTTTATGCTGATTATTATGGATTGAATACAATAATTTTTGAAGAAAAAAATTTAGGGGGAGAGGCAGCTGAGATTCCTTTTGTTGAAAATTACCCAGGTTGTGACGAGAGAATGACGGGAAAAGAACTGACCGATAGGATGATCCGGCAGTGCGAAGAGAAAAGAGGAGAAATACACCAGTTTGAAAAAGTGATGGAAATGGATCTCCAAGGAAATCAAAAGATTGTCAAAACAGATAAAGGTGAATATTCGACCGAATATTTAGTCATTGCCTCCGGAACACATCCTCAAGTCCTTGAGGTACCTGGGGAAAATCAATTTAGAGGGAGAGGAGTGAGTTATTGTGCTGTATGTGATGGAGCCTTTTTTAAAAACAAGCGTGTGGTTGTGATGGGAGGAGATAATAGAGCCGCAGAAGTCGCCGTTTTCCTTTCTGGCATAGCATCCGATACAAAACTAATTTGCCATAAAAATAAATTGTGTTCAGAGAACATCTTGGTCAAAAGTCTTGGAAAACACAATGTCGAGGTTATAGAAGGAATGGAACTGGAAGAAATCAAGGGCGAAGTAAATGTTAAGAGTATTGTACTGTCTGATAAAAAAACTCAAAACACCAAAGAAATAGAGACGGATGGAGTGTTTTTTCAGTTGGAGGGGATTCCAAACTGTCAGATAGCCAAGGAATCAGGTGTTAAGGTGAATGATGAAGGATATATCATAGTTGACGAAAAGAACAGGACAAATATCAAAAATGTGTATGCAGCAGGAGATGTGACTGACTGCGCGGTTAAGCTTGTGTCTACAGCTGTAGCCCATGGGGCGGCGGCTGTTTTGGATATCATAGAGCAGAATAATCAAACTTCATGAAAAATGCCTGCTGAGAAAGAAAAACGAATCGGCGTTTTTATCTGCCACTGCGGGAAAAACATCGCCGGGGGTTTGAATATAAGAGATTTGGTTGAAAGCTCAAAGCAGATAAAGGGGGTATCTTTTGTTGCCGAGAATAAGTTCTCTTGTTCTGAAGATGGGCAGCAAGATATCCAAAAAGCTATTCATGAACAGAAATTGGATAGGGTTGTTGTCGCCGCATGCTCTCCTTCTCTGCATCTTATGACTTTTCAAAGATGTGGAGAAAAAGCGGGAATAGAGCCTCAATTTGTGGATTTGGTCGATATTAGAAAGTGGACTATGCACGGAAGTCCCCAGAAAACAAATCCTGAGGAAGCGTTCGAAAAATCGAAAAGTCTTATTGAACTTGCTGTAAAAAGGATGAGATTGAAGCGGCTCATTCCTATGGCAGAAATAAAAGCCGAACAATCGATTTTGGTGATAGGAGGAGGAGTTGCTGGTCTGGAAGCTGGATTGGATTTAGCGGACAAAGGATATAATGTTTATATTGTGGAGAGACTCCCCACAATCGGGGGAAAGATGGCTTTGCTTTATAAAGTCTTTCCTACCAATGACTGCGCTCCTTGTATCCTAGCGCCTAAAACAGCCTACGCAAACATACACCCTAATATTACTTTACTCACAAATTCAGAAGTAAAAAGCGTATCCGGTCATGTGGGGAATTTCAATGTCAATATCCTTCAGAATCCCAGGTATATAGACTTGGATAAATGCACTGGATGCGGGGAATGTGTTGAAAAATGTCCTATCAAGGTAAAAGATGAGGTGTTTTCAGCCGGATTAGGAGAAAGGAAAGCTATTTACATCCCTTATGACCAGTCCATTCCTAAAAAAGCGGTTATTGATGCAGAGAACTGCCTTTATTTTCAAAAAGGAGTCTGCCGTTTGTGTGAAAAGCAGTGCCCCACGGATGCCATCAATTTTGATCAGAAAGCAAATTCAGTGGAGATCAAAGTGGGGGCGATCATTGCCGCGACTGGTTTTGATGAATATGATCCGTCCCCTAAAAGCGAATATGGATACGGCCGCTACAGCAATGTCATTACCCAATTTCAGTTGGCGAGGCTTTTAGATATAGATGGTCCAACCAATGGCCAGCTTTTAAGACCGAGTGATGGGAAAGAGCCGAAAAGAATTGTAATGATTCAATGTGTGGGTTCCCGAGACGAGAAAGCCAATCCTTATTGTTCCAATATTTGTTGTATGTATGCTTTAAAGCATGCACAGATCATTAAGGAGATGGTTTTACCCAAAGCTGAGATCTTCATTTGTTTTATAGACATGAGGACTGTAGGAAAAGGCTTTGAGGAATATTACAGAAGAACCAGAGAGTTGGGAGTCCTTTTCATCCGGGCAAGACCGAGTGAGATTGTTCAGAACACGGAAACAAAAAATCTTTATATGAAAGTGGACGACCCTGAGATTGGAAGACTTCTAAAATTGGATGCCGATTTGGTTGTTTTGTCCTGCGCTACGGTTCCTTCCTCAGGTACCCAAGAACTTTCTCAGATCTTAGGTGTCAAGCTGGATGAATATGGGTTTTTTAAAGAAATGCATCCTAAACTACGTCCGGTCGAAACAAATGTTCGTGGGATTTATATATGCGGTTCTGCTCAGGGTCCCAAAGATATTCCTGACTCTATTGTTCAAGCCAAGGCAGCGGCTTCTTGTGCTGATAGTGAATTAAGGAAAAGCAAGATAAAACTTCCTCAATCGTTAGTGAGGGCAAGTCAATTAAAGAAAGGAGATAAATAGGAAATGGGAGAAGTCTATGTGGAGGAATTTATGTCCCCTGGATGTGTGGGGTGCCCTGCGGTTAAAAATATGCTTGAGGATTTATCGAAGGAATTTGGAGATCAATTAACAGTTGAAGAAGTGGATATTACGGTAGATACCACCAGAGCCAGCCAATACGGCGTTATGTCTGTTCCGGCCATAGCCATTAACGGGGTTCTTAAATTTATCGATGTTCCCAAAAAGGAAGACTTAAGGAATGCCATTTTAGAGGAGATGGAAAGAGAGGAATAAAACATGAAATTATCTGAGCTTGATCCGGAATTCAAAATAGAGGTTATGAGCCATAAAGAAGCTGAAGGATTGAATCTCTGTTTTGCTTGTGGGACTTGCACTGCTGGATGCCCCATCCATGAGATATTTTATGAATATGATCCGAGAAAACTGGCAAAAATGGTCAAACTGGGGATGAGAGAAGAAGTCTTAGCCAGCCCTTATATTTGGTACTGCACCACATGCCATAATTGCGAGCAGCGCTGTCCCCAGAATGTCAAATTTTTTGATATTTTAAATGTTTTAAAAAACATGGCAGCGAAGGAAGGATATGCGCCTCATTCATGGATTGAACAGACAAAACAAATTATGAAAAATGGAATCATATTTTCCATAACCGAGGAATTAAAAGAAAAGAGGAGGGCTTTATCTCTCCCGGCCTTAAAATATGATGGGGAGAGAGCCAAAAAAATCCTTAAATTAACAGGTATTGATAAGGTGAAGGACCAAAGAAAAGCATAAAATGAGAAGTTATGCTTTGTTTTTAGGCTGCACCACACCCACCCAGGTTCTTCAATATGAGCTTTCTTCCCGTTGGATCTGTAAACAGTTGGGGATTGAACTGGTTGATATCGAGGATTTTGTTTGCTGCGGAATAAACCAGAGTAATATAAGTATAGAAGCAGGATTATTGTTAGCATCCATGAATCTAGCCCTGGCTGAGAAAAGAGGATTGGATATATTGACTCTGTGTGCCGCGTGTACAGGGCAGTTAGCCGAAGCCATCGAAAAATTAGAAGATCCAAAGATTAGGGATCGAGTAAACAGCAAACTAAAGACAGTTGATTTAAGGTATGAAGGCAAAGTCAGAGTCAAACATATTTCAAGGATTTTGTATGAAGATATAGGTGTTGACCGGCTCAAAGAAAAAGTAAAAATCGATTTATCCAGGCTGCGGATTGCTCCTCATTATGGTTGTCATTATCTAAAGCCGGCATCAGCCTTCAAAGGATTTGACGATCCGGATAATCCAAAGACTCTTCATCATCTTATATCTGTCACTGGAGCTTATCCTATTGATTATGAGACCATTAATTTATGCTGTGGAGGGAAGAGCTTTCCTGTGTCTGAGGATATCGCCCGGTCTTTAGTAAAACGCAAAATTGATAATTTGATGTTAAAAGAAATAGATTTTTTAGTTGTTCAATGTCAAACCTGTTATCTTATGTATAGAGGTCAACAGAAATCACTCAACCAAAAATTCAATAGAAATTACAATATCCCGGTTCTTCTGTATCCTCAGCTATTGGGTGCAGCCATGGGAGGGGATTTAAGGAATGACCTGGGTATTCACTTAAATGGAATTTCTATGGATGATTTTACGAAAAAATTAGGAGTTGACCTAACACATATAAAACGATAGAAAATTAAACAGAGGTATAAAGTTATATAGATAATGATGAATTGTTTAAAAAGGGATTGATCTCATGAGAGGAAAAGCATGCGATTAAAAGCAGGATTAGCTGTATTACTTTTTTGGTTAGGGGCTTGTTCAACGGATCAGTATTCTCCATCCATACGGTTTCCCTATCAATGGCTGGATGAGCCCGGGTATGGGGGAAACATTGACCAACTGGGTATTCCTGAGCCATCAGGTATCTGTTATCATCCCTTAAGACAAACTCTATTTGTTGTCAGTGATGAAGGAGAGGTGGTGGAGATGCAGACAGATGGAACTCCTGTTTTTAGACAGGGAGTTCCTGGTGATCTAGAAGGAGTGACGGTGAATCCGGAAACAGGTCTTCTTTACATAGTCATTGAAGGTGATGACGTGATTCTTGAATTCGATCCGGATCAAAAGGAAGTCACCCGGACTTTTCCTTTAAATAGAATGTACAATGGCGATCCTGAGTATATCCAGAAAAAGGAAGGTTATGATAATGGGATCGAGTCTATCGAATTTATTCCAGACAAATCACATCCTGAAGGAGGTTCTTTTTATCTGGGGAATCAGTGGGATCCTCCTTGTATCATGGAAGTGCTCGTTCCCTTAAGATCCTGTCAAGAAAAAACTTGTGAAGCCAGGATTTTAAGGGTTCTGCCGTTACAACTGGATGACCCGGCAGCCATGCATTTTGATTCCAGGTCAGGACTCTTGAACATTGTGAGTGATGCGGATAATATTCTGGTTGAGATTGACCTCAAAGGAAAGATCATCAAGGAATATGCTTTTCTGGGGGACGAACAAGAAGGGATCACCATAGACGAGGAGGGATATCTATATATTGCCCAGGATCACGGAGAAAGGGCAGCCGGAGAAATAATAAAAGTCAAAGATTTAAGATAAGCACTAGGCCATCAGAAAAGTAGCCGGATCAAGACGCAGGGGTGGTTTTCCTGTAGTCGGATATTCCCGGTTTTTCACTACATCAAGGCGGATAAAACGGTCCTTGTATTTTAAGGTGAGAAGCACGTCAATTTTTTCAATAAAATTTACCAGCGCCGTAGGATATCCCTTTTCGTCAAAAAGGGGTTTTCTCTCTTTTAGTGAGGCACTGAACCAGATCTCGACACCGGTTTTTTGTGCAAAATCTTTGAATCTGCCAAAGTCTTCAGGAGCTGATTTTGTAAAATCAAATCCGTCCACGATCACGGTGTCGGCTGCAAAATCACCGTGCCTGATCATCGCTTCTATGCTTTTTAAGACCTGTTCTGTACGCGTTCCCTGTTGATTGAAATTCATTATGACACGGTTCTTTATGATTTCATTATGTATTTCGAGAGATGGCTCGATTTTTTGTTTTTTTGCGATCTCCTTGAATATATCCTTATACCAGTTGATTATATAGTCGACTCTGCTGGCATAGGAGACGTGGATCACGTATTTTCCCTGGAAGAGTCTGTCTACGGCAATATGGACCAGGCAGGCGGTCTTCCCGACGCCTTTTTTTGAAGCGAGCACACCGATTTCCCCTTTTTTAAGCCCTCCTTGAAGTGATTTTTCAAGTATTCTCAAAGGGCTCCTTTTTAAAAGCTCGGATTTAACCATTCTTTTTCACTCCGTTTCTTTATTTATTCTTTTTCTTTTCTTCATATTCTGAGATCAACTCTTCGGCAATGTTTTTGGGAACTTTAGAGTATCTGAGGAACTCCATTGTAAATTCTGCCTTACCTTGAGTCAATGAGCGAAGAGCCGTGGAATAACCAAACATTTCTTTGAGAGGAACTTCTGCATCCACTCTCACGAATATACCGTCCTCCACTGAACTGATGATGATCCCTCTTCTTTTGGTGAGTGAGGAGAAAATATTTCCTGCGAATTCAGATGGGCCGTCCACAGACACTTTCATCACGGGTTCCAGGATATGAGGATAGGCCTTTTTATAAGACTGTCTGAAAGCCTCCCTTGCAGCGGCACGGAAGGCGACATCTGAAGAATCCACTGCATGAGAACGTCCATCAGTGAGCACAATCCTGATACCGGTTATAGGATGCTCTATAAGAGAGCCTTTTTCCATGGCTGATTTGAATCCTTCATCACAAGAAGGAATAAATTCTTTGGGAATGTTTCCCCCTTTGACTTCATTATTGAATTCATATTTCCCTTCTGCAAAAGGTTCGATATATCCTATGACTTGACCGAACTGGCCCGCTCCTCCGGTCTGTTTTTTATGAATGTAGTTAAAGGGAGCTTTTTGCTGTATGCTTTCTCTGTAGGCGACTTCGGGCCGGCCTGCTTCCACTTCAATGTTGTATTCCCGTCTCATTCTTTCAATATACACATCAAGGTGAAGTTCACCCATTCCCTCGATGATGGTCTGGTTAGATTCATGGTCAACATAGGTTTTAAAAGTCGGGTCTTCTTTGATAAACCGGTTTAATGCTTTGGCCATTTTTTCAGAGGCGTTTTTGTTTTTTTGATTGATGGCAAGGGAGATGACAGGATCAGGCACATGTATGGAGGTCATGCAGTAGTTAAGACCGGGTTTGACGAAGGTATCCCCTGAAATACAGTCAATGCCGAAAAGAGCCGTGATATCCCCGCTTACAGCTTCATTGATGTCTTCCATGGTGTCTGCATGCATGCGGATGAGCCGCCCCACTTTAAATGTGTTTTTTGTCCGCGTGTTGGTAAGCGGGTCCCCTTTTCTGATACTTCCCTGATAGATTCGGATATATGTCAACTGACCGTAAGGCCCGTCTTCCAGCTTGAAAGCAAGGGCGACTGTGGGAGCAAAAGGATCCGGTTTCAGCTCTACGTGTTTTTCTCCATTATCCATATCTACGGTGTGGTTTGTGACTTCAGAGGGATTTGGCAGATAATCGACCACGGCATCGAGAATGAGATGCACTCCTTTGTTTTTGTATGCCGAGCCCATAAACACAGGGGTCATCTCACGCGAAATGGTCCCATTTCTAACCGCTCTGCAAATCTGTTCTTCGGTTTCCTTTCCTTCTAAGACAGCTTCCATGAGCTCGTCAGAGAACATGGAGGCGGCATCCAGCATTTCCTCCCTCTTTGATTCGGCTTCTTTTTTTAGTTCTTCTGGAATGTCCCTGATCCGGACCTCTGCTCCATCAGGTCCTTCAAAGTAATAAGCTTTCATCTTAACCAGATCTATGACTCCCCGGTGATTTTCTTCCAGTCCGATAGGGACCTGCATGAGCACCGCATTTTGGCCCAGTTTTTCTTTGATCTGGTTCTTTACTTTATAAGGGTCAGCACCTACCCGGTCGCATTTATTGATAAAAGCTATGGTAGGGATCCGGTATCTTTTTAACTGGCGGTCAACGGTTATGGATTGGGACTGGACTCCTCCCACGGAACAGAGCATCAAAATGGCTCCGTCAAGCACTCTCAGGGCTTTTTCGACCTCAATAGTGAAATCAACATGTCCGGGAGTATCAATGATATTTATGGAGTGGTTTCTCCATTTCACATTTGTTGATGCGGATGTGATGGTTATGCCTCTTTCCTTTTCCAGCGGCATGAAATCCATAGTGGCGCCCACACCGTCTTTCCCCTTCACTTCGTGGATTTTGTGGATCTTTTTACAGTAGAAAAGAATCCTTTCGGTTAGAGTGGTCTTACCGGAGTCAATATGGGCGCTGATTCCGATGTTTCTCATTTGAGCGATACTTGTATTCATAAAAATAGGACCTCATTAATAAAATTTAGATTTTCAGGAAAAATTATCTATTGATTTTTAAGGTTAATTAATACAACCCAATTTTCCGATTGATCTGTTGAATATTATAATCGTTTTTTTGTCTGCAGTCTATACCGCAGGTGAAATTTTTTTCTTAGTGAAGCCGTCCGTCTTTGTTTTCATCTCCCCATTTTGGTAATTTGAACTGGTCTGGTTTTGACTCTATGACTTTTTTGAGCCACTCTATGGGATATCCGAGCCCTCTCGGACGCCCGTGATCATCTTTGACATACCCGTCATTGTACTTTGTAAGAAGGAATTCTCCCAGGTCGATCCACTGTCTGACGACCTCTTCACCCTGGGAAACAGAATAATTTGTGAGGTAGCTTGCGAGCAGTTCCGGATTTGTTTTGTACAGCTCAACCGCTGTTTTTTCTATGACGGGTTGAAGGGACAGAAATTGACCTTCCAGCTTGGATTGAACTTTTTGTATATCTTTAACCATATCTGAATAACGGAGGTTTGCGTAGTTAGATACAAAATTAAACACCCACCATGCAGAGTCCCATGAGAAATCCTGTATATCTCCTTTTGTGAACGGTTCGGGAAGGTCGTTGATCGAGCAGTAGAGGGGCACATAACAGGTGGTGTAGGTATCATCCACTCCGTACCAATAGACGCCTCCTATGGGGTTGGGAAGCCAGCTTCTGGACTGAGAGATAAAAGAGAAACCGGTTTGCTGTGTGGAAATAGGCCGTTCCCAGGAGTATTCCACATCATCGACTTTCCAGGTCAGGTCTCTGTAGCGGATAGGGCATCCGAACGGTCCCGCATCAATCCCTTTGGTCATATCATAGTCAGTGCCTTCGTAATGATCCCGCATGATGTTCATTACATCCTGGAGAGAGAGCTTTTTGTCCGGCTTTATCCACAAAGGATAGCGTTCGGCGCCTTTAACGCCTCTTTGAAAATCAGGGGAAAGATTCATGGAGGGGGCGGATCTTCGGAACATACTCCACACTCTGGCAGCACAGGTCCTTAAAGAGGATGGCTTCAAAGGATCATAGGCTCTTCTGAAGCTGAACGGCTCGCTGGAGCTTTCATCATAGTATCCTTTTTCCTTGGCGAAGGATATCACATTCTCGGAATACAGGCAGTTTTCTTTGTCATTTAAAGGGAAGGTTCCTATCCGTGCCTGGTTTGCATGGCCTGAAATGTATCCGTCCGGTATCCGGAGTGCCACCCAGATGGCTCCTTTCCCCCCTTTTCCCGGTCCTATCATTTCCATGATCCATGCTTCATGAGGGTCTGCGATGGAAAAGGATTCACCTGTACTCGCGTAGCCATATTCAGCGACCAGGTCAGTCATGACCGTGATGGCTTCCCTGGCTGTTTTGGCTCTCTGCAGGGCAAGATTCATGAGAGTGAAGTAGTGGAGAAGGCCTTTGGGATTTCTCAGCTCCATTCTTCCCCCGAATGTGGTCTCTCCGATGGCTACCTGATGCTCGTTCATCAGTCCCACCACGGCGTATGTATGGGGGACCTGTTTGATCTCTCCCATAACTTCTCCCCTCCAGCCTCTTATTTCTATGACTTCATCTTTTTTATGGTCTTGTGCGGGCACGTACTCAAGATGGGGAAGAAACTCGCCGTCGCACGTATAGGTGATCATTACAGAGCCATCCTTAGAGGCTCCTTTAGTGACCAGGAAGCTGGAACAGTTATCCTGCGCCCAACCAGGGGATAGGCTGAAAAATGAGAATATAACAGTGAATAAGATAAAAATAACGCGTTTCATGACAAATTCTCCTTTTTTCATTTTGTTTGTATTAAAATCTTAACATATATCAGGAAGAGACCTGAAATCAAGCACCTTGTAATAAAATTCATGACAGGATCAGAGATGATGCCGTCTGATGTATGGAAATCTGATTCAAAGAGAGGTAAAATTCGCATGGAACTGGTAATTTTGTTAAGATAGAGAAGAAAATGAAAAAGCCTTTTCTTGATTTTATAAAGGAAAACATCGCTCTCATGGACGGAGCCATGGGAACGGAGATCTATGCCCGGGGGATTTTTATTAACACCTGCTATGATGAATTGAATCTTTCCTATCCTAAGATGGTCAAGGAAATACACAGGTCCTATATAGAAGCCGGTGCTGATATCATTGAGACAAATACTTTTGGTGCCAACAAGATCAAGCTGCAGAAACATTCGCTTGAAGACAAGATACACGCCATCAATTATCAGGGTGCAAAGATCGCCAGGGAAATGGCAGGGGACAAGGTGTACGTAGCTGGTTCCGTGGGGCCTTTGGGCGAACGATTGGAACCGTGGGGCATACTTTCAGAGGAGGAGGCAAGAGAGATCTATCAGGGACAGGCAAAACCTCTTTTAGACGGAGGAGTGGATATCATCTCCCTGGAGACTTTTTCAGACCTTCATCTTATCCAGCAGGCTATTATAGGCATAAAGGAAAAGTATGATGTTCCCTTAATGGCTCATATGACCATCGGTGATGACGGGAATTCTCTGTTTGGGACTCCGCCCGAACGTTTGGGGATCAAAATGAAGGAATTCGGAGCTGACATCGTGGGCCTGAACTGCAGCGTAGGGCCGAAAATAATGCTGGATTCGATCATAAGGATGATTGCTGCGGTTGATATTCCTGTAAGCGTCATGCCTAATGCGGGCATACCCCAGAATGTGGATGGCCGGAACATCTATCTTGCAACAGCCGAATATTTTGGAGAATATGCCAGGCGTTTTGCTCAAGCCGGGGTTCAGGTCATCGGGAGCTGCTGCGGAACCAATGCCGAATTTACCAGAGAGATGCAGAAAGCCATCCAGTCTATAAGACCCAGAAAAAGGATAAGGGTCCGCCCCCAAGCTGTTGCTGAGAAAGAATTGAAAAAAGAAATTCCTACAGGCCAGAGATCTGAGCTGGCAAGGAAGATAAGTGACAACGAATTTATTACTTCAGTAGAGATCGTACCGCCCAGAGGCATTGATTATTCAAATGAACTGGAAAAAGCAAAGGCCCTCAAACAGGCCGGATTGGATGTAGTGAACATCCCCGACGGCCCCCGCGCCCTTTCCCGCATGAGTTCCAGCTATCTTTCCCTCGCTATTCAGGAAAAAATCGGGATGGAAGTCATCCAGCACTATGCCTGTAGAGACAGGAATCTGCTTGGTATGGTGGGAGATCTCCTTGGAGCCTACAGTGCCGGGATTAAGAATATCCTTCTTATCACAGGAGATCCTCCTAAGATGGGCACTTATCCGGATGCAACAGCTGTTTTTGATGTAGACTCCATCGGCCTCACAAATGTCGTGTACAGTTTAAACTGCGGTATGGATCTGGGAGGAAACCCATTGAAAAATCCGACGGGTTTTTTCATAGGGGTAGGAGTCAATCCAAGTGCGGTTGACCTTGATTATGAGATCAGCCGGTTCGAATGGAAAGTCAAAGCCGGGGCTCAATTTGCTATTACCCAGCCTGTTTTTGATGCCGAGCAGTTCACTGAATTTTTAAAGAGGATCGAGCATGTAAGGATCCCTATTGTTGCCGGCATCTGGCCTTTAGTCAGCGTCCAAAATGCTGAATTTTTAAATAATGAGATGCCCGGAGCTTTTGTTCCCGAGGAGATTATCAAGCGCATGAAGGCAGCAAAGAATAAGGAAGAAGCACAGAAAACCGGGATTCAGATAGCCAGGGAGCTTCTTGAGGAATTGAGGAAGCATTTGGCCGGGGCACAGGTCTCCATGCCCTTTGGCAAAGTCGAAGCGTCCCTGGAGGTACTCAGAGACGTGTTGTAAATGCCGGGCGGATGACATCAAGAAATTCAGCTAGAATCATGGCTGTGGCCCCCCAGATTTTGTGGTTCTCGTATGAATAGAAAGGGACCGTAATGCTTCTGCCGTGCAATAGCCAAATCTCTTTGAGTAAATTCTTATCATCAAGCAGGTGAGCCAAGGGGATCTCGATGACCTCTGCCACTTCTTTTGATCTGGGATTATACGCTGGGGGGTGGTTCATGATGCCGACAGCCGGATAAACACAGTAGTTGCTTGGGGGAATGTAAAGAGGAGTGAGTTCGCCGAGGATCCTGATTTTTTCAGGGGCTATCCCCAGCTCTTCATGCGTTTCCCTTAGGGCTGCGTCCAGATGGTTTTCTTCCGGTTCACACTGCCCTCCTGGAAAAGATATCTGGTTGGGGTGATACTGCACTTTATCCGTTCTTCGGGTTAGTATAAGATAGGGTGCGTTTTTTTGTGGAAAACAAAGGACGAGAACACCAGCTTTTTTACCCTTGTGTTTCATCTCTGCGTAGGTTTTATGACCCGGCCTGGGATCTGTGACCATAGTCAATTGACTTTGAAGACCGGGCTTGGTTGAGTTCACAGCCCTTTTAATAAGGGATGCTTTAGTTTCCCACTCCATAGTTTTTTGTTTTTGTTTACAGGATATACTTATTCAAGCAAATACCTTCAGGGATATCCGCCTCTCCTTTATAGATATTCCAGTAATGGGAACGGGCTATTCCCAATGCTTTATAAAGTTTGTGGTTTTGGTCAGGTTTGTGAACGTCCAGAGTCTTTCCTTGAGCATCCACCAAGGTTAGCTTGCTGCATCTATTGAGTATTCCTGCTGTCCCTACGCTGCAGATGGTTACGAGTTTTTTTGATTGCACATCTTCGACAAGCTCCTGGTAAGAAATATATTTTTCCTTCACGTCTATACCCATTTTCTTTAAGATCCGGACTATTCCCTGTATGGTGACGGAGGGGAGGATGAGCTCGTTTTCCGGTATTTTGACCACTGTATTGTCACGCAGGGCAAAAAGACAGCAGGAAGAATCCCATTCTGTAATGAGCCTTTTCCCCAATTCTTCGTCTGTCCTATCGTCAAGAAAAAGGGCGGAGGCGGCTTCAGGGTCTATTTGTTTGGCGGCATCAATAGCTTTCACACTGATCAGATAGTTTATTCCTAATTTAAGGCATCCGGTTTTATTTATTCCCACGGCGCGCACGAGATTCGGAACAACCACTCCGCTGAAGGGCTCCCCCAGGTAGCGGTCATAGCGGCAGGTCACAGCTCTTATGGATGGTTTTCCGGGAAATGTGACCCCGATGGATTGTTCCTCATCAACCGTAAAGGGACGCAGGTAACCCTGAGCCTTTTTCTCTGCCATCTCTTCCAGGAAACGCTTCATATCCGGTTGGTTAAAATAGTGATGGATAAAGATGTTTTCCAGTTCCTCGGTTTTTGGGACAAATTTCTGCTGTTTTTTGCTCAGATTAAAGGCTATCCCCCTCTGGAAACGTTTGAGATTATCATTCCAGTTTAAAAAAGTCACTTCAATACGGCCTTTTTTATTTTTCCTGCAAAAAAAACGTATTCCTTCAAAGGCAAGAAATTGACCATAGTGAACAGAGCGGGACACAGCATAGACCTTGGCACTGCCGTCTAAAATTTCAAATTCTTTTTTATCAAGCAGATACCTCATTTGTTTGGAAGCCCATTTAACGCCTTCGAATCCAGCCATTCGCGATCTCCTTTTAAAATACTTAACCTATATTATTCACAAGTCGAGGTTGCTGCAGATGCGAGGCACAGAGTGCGAAGCTGTGGTCCTTCACCGCGAGTGCACTGTAACGAAGCAGATGCAGTGAGATCGGCTTGCCTTAATGGTAAAAAAATAGCGATTAAAATGAAAGTAAAAACAAACAAAAATATTTCAGTTGTCATTTTTTTTTAAGCATGCATATCCTTGAGATCAAAACAAAAAAATGCTCATCGCCATTTTTTTATGAATAATATAGGTTAATGAAGATATCACTATACAATATTGAATGTAAAATTGCTAAAACCATTCTTTCAAACAGTTGACATTCTGTTTTTTATCCGATAAAAGTAGTTGTCGAGAACAAACAAGAGAAGCATGATAACAAGAAAGAATTTTTTCTTTTTTTTTGTGCTTTTTGTGGTATTGTTTTTTCCCTTGTTCCAAGGAGAGACTCGTGTCATGAAGCCTGAAAAGATAAATCTTCCGAATACCATTGACGGATGGAAGCTGGAGGGTGCGCCCAGGCTTATAGATAAGACGAATATATTTGATTATATGAATGGAGCGGGAGAGCTTTATCTCAGCTATCATTTTGATCACCTGTCGGTTTATGAGTACAAGAATAAAAGCGGCAATGATATTGTTGTGGAGCTGTACAACATGAAGGACTCCCAGGATGCTTTTGGGTTGTTATCCCTGGATTGGGGCGGTGAACCCGTGCGCCTGGATCAACCGGAGGAAGAAAAGCATCGGGAAGCCGTTATCCCTCAAGATAGAGCATTCTATGGGAAAGGACTGCTGCGGGTATGGTCGGATAACCTGTATGTCCGGATTATGGCGTTTAAGGATGTACCGGGCGTCAGAGAAGCCATCCTTCGCCTGGGGAAAATCATCACCGCCGGCCGCAGTCATCCACCCCCGCCGGAAATGTTGCTTGCCGTTAAACATCCAACGGATTTCCCATGGACTCTAAGGAAAGACAGGACAGCCTATTTCCGTTCTTATTTGGTTCTCAATTCATTGTTTTACCTCAGTCACGAAAACATTTTAAACCTGGATCTCTTCACCGAAGCTGTGATTGTTACCTATGAAAAGGAACAGGAGAGCAGGGAAAAACAGTCGGCAAGACTTCTGGTTATCAAGTATCCTGATTACGGGAAAGCGGTAACAGCTCTGGATAGTTTTTTTAAAGCCTATCTTCCTGACCAGAATAGTAAATTGGTGCCGGATAAAGACCGGGAAAGCCAGGATTTTTTTCACATTGAGGACGGCTGGACAGGATTTAGACTGTCCGGCCGGGGCCTGGCCCTTGTATTTGAATGTCCTGATAAGAAATCAGCTCGGGAGATCATACAGCAGGCTCTGTTAAACACACTTTAGAATCACGGGAGGATTAAATGAAAAATAAAAAAGTCACGGTTACCAGAAGGGATTTCATCCGGGGTTCCGTAGGAGCCACGCTTGGTTTCACTATTTTGGGACCGGAATGGCTCAAGGGAGTTGCGGGCAAAAGCAGCCGGAGCTCTGTGGTCATTGTCCGGGATAAGAACGCTATGGACACGGCCTTGAATGTGGATAAAAACGTGTTGGAAAACATGCTTGAGCAGACATTGACCCATGTAACCGGCAAAAGCAATAGGGACGAGGCCTGGCATGAGCTGGTCAGTCCTCAGGATATCATAGGCCTGGTGCCCACTCCCCTTATGAATCCCACACATGACGAGTTGATCGATGCGGTAAAGGCCTCGCTGATTTCAGCAGGTATCCCTGCAGAAAACATCAGAAATGCCCAGGGACGATCCGTGGACCTTGAACCCATTACCGCCCTGATTTCACTCCCCGGCCTTAAAGCCCACTGGCTGACAGGGATTGGTACTGTTATAAAAAATTACATTCTTTATTCCGGGGCTCCGCGGAATTATCATCACCAGAACAGCACTAAATTGGGGGAAATCTGGAATCTTCCCCAGGTCAAAGGGAAAACAAAGCTAATTCTGGTGGATGCTCTGCATCCGGTTTGCGATAAAGGCCCTCAGGTGGACCCGCGCTACAGGTGGGCTTATAACGGCTTGATTGCAGGGACCGATCCGGTGGCAGTGGATGCGGTCTGTTTGAAGATCATTAGGGCAAAAAGAGAAGAACTCAGGGGTGAACCCTGGCCCCTCTCTCCTCCTCCTATCTGTGTCGAAGCTGCGGATAAGGTCTATAAACTGGGGAACAGCGACCTTAATAATATTGATATTGAAACCATTGGCTGGGCTGAGGACCTATTGGTTTGATTTCTGTTTTATTGCTTTCTTGTTTCATAGAAAATGATTGAATCATTCGGATGGGTATCCGTTCTTCCCCCTTTGATCGCCATATTTCTGGCCATAAAAACCAAGCAGGTTTATCTTTCACTGACTCTGGGCATTTGGATAGGCTGGACCGCTGCCAGCAGCTGGAATCCGTTTAAAGGGCTTGTGAGTACGGTCAATTCGCTGATTCATGTTTTTTCGAGCGCTGATAATACAAGGGTCATACTGTTCAGCTGTATGATCGGCGCTGTCATCACATTTACCCAGTATTCAGGAGGGATGAAGGGATTTGTCAACTGGATCGTGGGAAAAGGGCTGGTCAGAAAAAGGAAATCCGCAGGTTTGTTAGCCTGGTTTTTAGGGATTTTTATTTTCATAGAATCAAGTATATGTATTCTGATCTCAGGGGCTGTGACACGTCCCCTTTTCGATAAGCTGAAGATATCCAGAGAGAAGCTGAGCTATATCCTTGATTCGACCTCCGCTCCAAAATGTGTTCTTATCCCTTTCAATGCCTGGGGCGCCTTGGTCTTGGGCCTTCTAGCCCGCCAGGGGATAGAGAATCCGGTAAAAGTATTTGTCTCTTCCATACCTTTGAATTTTTACGCTATCCTGGCGTTGATGATTGTTTTGTTTGTCATTCTCACAGCAACAGATATCGGCCCAATGAAAAAAGCAGAAAAGAGAGTGAGGGACCAGGGCAAGCTGTTGCGCGATGGAGCCGAGCCTTTGATCTCAAAGGAAGTCGTGATGATGAAGGAAAAACCGGGCGTCCCGCAGAGGCCGGTGAATATGCTCATCCCGGTGGGAGTTATGATATCCATGATGCCTGTGGTCCTTTTCATTTCAGGGAAGGGACATATTATGAAAGGTTCTGGCTCTGTGGCTGTGCTTTGGTCTGTGATATCGGGACTTGTGGTGGCGGCTGTGGCCTACAGAGCGCAGGGAATCATGAGTACCAAAGAGCTGACAGATACGTTTATGAAGGGAGTCGGAGGGATGATACCCCTGGCTGTTCTGATGATGCTTGCTTTTGCCATCGGGGACATTTGCGATGTTCTGGGTACCGGGGCTTATTTAGCCCAGACCGTCAAATCCACGCTTCCTTCAGAGATCATACCGGCCCTTATTTTTGCCGTATCTTCCCTGATCGCTTTTTCTACGGGAACTTCCTGGGGAACTTTTGCCATAATGATGCCCATTGGGATCCCTATGGTCTTTTTGATAGGACTTAATCCTGCTTTAGTCACAGCCGCTGTTTTAGGAGGAGGAGTTTTCGGGGATCACTGTTCACCCATATCCGATACCACGATCATTTCTTCCATGGCCTCTGCAACGGATCATATAGACCATGTGCGGACCCAGCTCCCCTATGCCCTGATTGCCGGAGGAGGGGCTATGGTTCTTTTCCTGATATTCGGGGCTTTTTTTTAGGATTTTTTTGGCTCTGGTTGACTCTTCTCAGTTTGAGGTTTTTCCGATTTTATAAGACCTACTTTTTTTCTGATAGCCCTGTCGATTTCGTCTGCGAGGTCTTTTTTTTCTTTAAGCAGTTTTTTCACATTATCTTTTCCCTGGCCCAATCTTTCGTCTTTATAGGAATACCAGGTACCGGATCTGTCAATAATGCCGGATTCCACGCCGCAGTCGATCAGATCTGATTCTCGGGAGATTCCTTCGCCGTATATTATGTCGAACAGGGCCTTTTTAAAGGGAGGGGCCAGTTTGTTTTTTACGATTTTGACTTTGACCCTGTTTCCGACAAAGTCATCCCCTTCTTTTAGTGAAGCTATCCTCCTTATATCGATACGGAGAGACGAGTAGAATTTGAGGGCTCTTCCTCCGCTGGTGGTCTCGGGGTTTCCTAAAAAGAAGCCGATTTTTTCTCTGATCTGATTGATAAATATGAAACATGTTTTAGACCGGCTGACAATGGCGGTGAGTTTACGAAGGGCCTGTGACATGAGCCTGGCCTGGAGTCCGACATGCGCATCACCCATTTCACCTTCCAGCTCTGCTTTTGGTACCAGTGCGGCTACGGAATCGACCACTATGACATCCACGGCGCCGCTTCTGACCAGGACTTCTGCGATCTCAAGGGCTTGTTCCCCGTAGTCTGGTTGAGATATCAACAGGTCATCAATATTAACACCTATGCTCGCGGCATAATTTGGGTCCATGGCATGTTCGGCATCAATGAAAGCCGCATGTCCTCCTTGTTTCTGTGCTTCGGCAATGACGTGGATTCCCAATGTGGTCTTTCCTGTGGCTTCAGGGCCGAAAACCTCAACCACCCGTCCTCTTGGAAATCCTCCGATCCCTAGAGCCAGGTCAAAAGCAATGGATCCTGTTGGGATGGATGGGACTTTAACCGCAGCTTCCTTCTGTCCCATTCTCATAACAGCCCCTTTTCCGAACTGCTTTTCTATCTGGGAAAGAGCGGCATCTATAGCCTTTTCTCTTGCGGTGTTATTGTTTGATTTTGGCTGTTGGTTCATTTCTTTCTCCTCACTCTATTTTAGATTATATAAAATCTGCTGTCCAAAAATAAAGCCCTTCACAGAACAGCTGGGGACTACAGAGGTCCTTTTCTATTTGGTGTAGTCGTAAAATCCTTTCCCTGTCTTTCTTCCGAGATAGCCGGCATCGACCATTTTTTTCAACAGAGGGCAGGGTCTGTATTTCGGGTCTTTAAATCCATCGTAAAGAACTTCTATGATATAGAGGCACACATCTAATCCGATAAGGTCAGCGAGAGCTAAAGGTCCCATGGGATGGTTCATCCCCAATTTCATGACCTGGTCAATAGCTTCTTTTGTTCCCACCCCTTCCATAAGGGAAAAAACCGCCTCATTAATCATGGGTATAAGAATCCTGTTGGCAATGAATCCGGGATAATCGTTCGATTCCACCGGGACTTTCCCCATTTGCTCCGATAGAGACTTGACAAGGTCATAGGTTTCCTGATTCGTATCCATGCCTTTTATCAGTTCTACAAGGACCATTAAAGGAACGGGATTCATGAAATGCATTCCCATGAACTTATCGGACCGTTTTGTCAGCGCACCCAGTTTTGTTATGGAAATGGAAGAAGTGTTTGATGTCACTGTTATTTCCGGAGGAAGCATTTCGTCCAGTTTAAGCAGCACTTCTTTTTTTACGTCAAAGTTTTCAAATACGGCTTCTATAACAAAATCAGAATCCTTGAGATCCTGGATTGATGCAGTGGTCTTTATCCTTGCTTTTATTTTCTCTTTGTCTTCTTTGAGCTTCCCCTTTTCCTGGAATTTAGACAGGCTTTTGTCTATTCTTTTAAGGGAAGTTTGCAGAAGGTCCTCTTTAATATCATTAAGGGTTACGTCAAATCCCGATGCAGCTGCGGTCTGGGCGATTCCCGTGCCCATTGTACCGGCGCCAACAACACCAATTTTTTTTATGTTCATAAATTTCTCCTTTTTATATCATTTCGACGGCCATGGCCACCGCATCTCCCCCGCCTAGACAGAGGGAAGCTATTCCTTTTTTAAGCCCTCTGTGTTTGAGAGCATAGATCAAAGTCGTGAGGATCCGAGCACCCGTGGCTCCTATGGGGTGCCCCAGCGCCACCGCTCCTCCGTGAACGTTTACTTTTTCTCTGTCAAGACCTATTTCTTTGATGAGGACTACCAGTTGAGAGGAGAAGGCTTCGTTTATTTCAAAAAGGTCCACGTCCTCCATTTTCCAACCAAGGTTGTCCAATAGATTTTCTATAGCTCCTTTAGGTGCGTACATGACCATACTTGGTTCAAGAGCATTTGAAGTCATTCCTGCAATTTTGGCAAAGGGCGTTAGGTTTTTTTCTTTCACAGCATCTTCCGAGGCAATCACCAAAGCTGAAGCCCCGTCATTAAGACTGGAGGCGTTTCCCGCGGTCACGGTTCCGTCCTTTTTAAACACAGGCCGCAGTTTGGACAGCTTTTCCAGTTGAGCGTCTTTTCGAGGCCCTTCGTCGATTTCAAATACGATAGGATCTCCTCTTCTCTGAGGAACTTCAACAGGAACGATCTCATCTTTGAAATATCCTTTTTCAATAGCATGCACTGCTTTTTTATGGCTGTTTACAGCATACTCGTCTTGTTCTTCCCGTGTTGCGCCAAACTTTTCAGCAATGATTTCTCCTGTGATTCCCATATGATGGTCATCAAACGCGCACCACAGCCCGTCACAGATCATGGAATCTTTGAGCTTGAGATCTCCCATTTTTTGTCCTTCTCTGACCTTCCATAATAAATGGGGGCTCTGGCTCATGCTTTCCATACCTCCGGCAACCACGATCTCATTTTGTTCCAGCCAGATGGAATTTGCTGCAAGCCACACAGCCTTTAATCCGGAGCCGCACACTTTATTTACAGCAAAGGAATTGACAGTCGGTGGAATGCCTCCGTTCATTGATGCCTGTTTGGCAGGTGCCTGTCCCAGTCCGGCAGAAACGACGTTTCCCATGATGACTTCATCGACATCTGAACCTGTTATTTGGGCTCTTTTTAAGGCTTCCCGGATAACAAGGCCTCCGATTTCTGTGGCCTTAAAACCTTTTAAACTTCCTAAAAAACTACCGATAGCCGTGCGGGTGGCTCCAATGATATAGACCTCCCTTAATTCACACATTTATTTTTTTTCCTTTCGCATTGGATTATAAAATTCTTCTTCCTTTTACCATAATTCAAATTACCTGTAAACCATAATAAACTGAACCATTCATAAAAAATTTAAAAATTATTTTTAGTGCTCTGGAAGAGGAGCTCATATTCTTCGATCAATCCCTCATCAGCAAAGCTGAAGTAACAGTTATTGCCAATAATGATATGATCCAGGACTTTGATCTGCATGATTTGTGCTGTAAAAACCAGATCTTTTGTTATTTCTTTATCACTTTCAGACGGAGAGGGATCTCCTGACGGATGGTTGTGCACAAAGATCATGGATGAGGCACGGTACTGGAGAGAGGCTAAGATTATTTCCCTAGGATACACAGCACTGGAGTCCACGGTTCCTTCTGAAAAAATCTTTTCATCTATGATTTGGTTCTTGGCATTCATGAAAAGGACCTTGAATTTTTCCCGGCGGCACTCTCTGAGAGTGAGGTAAAGATAATCGAACACCTCTTTCGAAGAGTTGCATATGGGTTTGTTCATCATACGTGACTTTAAAAAGCGCTGTGAAACATCTCTTACCAGTTTTATTCCGAACACATTGTTGGGACCGATTCCTTTTATTTCCCGCAGTTCACTGGGGTCTGCTTCTAATACGGAACCAAGGGTTTTGAATTTCCTTATGGCTTCCTTAGCCTGTGCTTTGCAGTCCCGCCGGGGAGTCCCTAGGGTTAAGAGGAGCTCTATGACTTCATAGTCAAGAAAACTGTCAATGCCTCCCCTTAAAAATTTCGTTTTGAGCCTCTGGCGGTGGCCCTTTTGTTTGTCCATTTTTATGCAATCCAGGAGTTGCTATTAATATAGACGGCACATAAGAAATAATAATCCCACTTATAGATTAAGATGGCTGATCCTGGCTTTTCACGAGTCGAGATTTCTGCGGGATTTATTTCTAATATAGTTGCGTATTGATTTGGCAGCTTTTCTCCCGTCTCCAAGAGCCAGAATCACGGTTGCGTTTCCCCTTATAGCATCTCCCCCGGCGTAGACGCCTTCGATGTTTGTCCTTAGATTGTGGTCGACATTGATCTGACCCCATTTGTTTACTTCAAGCTCCGGGGTTCTTGAGAGGAAAAGCCTGTTGGGCATGGAGCCAAGCGCTTCCACAATTGTGTTGATTTTTATTTTAAATTCACTTCCCTCTATTTTGATGGGGCGGGGACGTCCGCTTTTATCAGGTTCTCCCAGTTCCATTTTATAGAGCTCGGTCTCTTTAAGCCACCCGTCTTCATCGCCTATGAGCCTTTTTGGGGCGACGAGTTCCTTAAGAACAATGCCTTCTTCAAGGGCATGCTGGATTTCTTCCGCCCTGGCAGGAGATTCTTTTTTTGTGCGTCTGTACAGCACATAAACTTTTTCAACGCCTAACCTGAGTGCACATCTGGCTGCGTCCATAGCCACATTTCCGGCTCCGATAATTCCTATGGTTCCGCTGCAGATGATAGGCGTATCAAATTCTAAAAATTTATAGGCTTTCATGAGGTTAACTCTTATAAGGAATTCATTTGCAGAATACACTCCTTTTAAGTTTTCTCCGGGGATGTTCATGAACATGGGAGCTCCTGCGCCTGTGGCTATAAATATGGCATCGAATTCTCTTCGTAATTCATCGAATTTAATGTTTTGTCCTACGAAAAAGTTGAGTTTGATGTCCACTCCAATATCATTGAGGTATTGGATTTCATAATCAACCACTTCTGTAGGCAGACGGAAGGCGGGAATTCCATACTGCAGCACTCCTCCCGCTTTATGCAGGGCTTCAAATAGGGTGACCTGAAAACCGAATTTCCTTAAATCCACAGCGCAGCTTATTCCTGCTGGCCCGGAGCCTATCACTGCTGTTTTCTCCTCTCTTTCCTGAATGTGGAATTCTTCTTTTATTCCATTTTTACGGGCCCAGTCAGCAACAAAGGCCTCAAGTTTGCCTATATTGATTCCCTGACCGCGCTTTGAGAGAGGGCAGACACCTTCACATTGATTCTCTTGAGGGCAAACACGGCCTGTAATGGCAGGGATAGGGTTGTCTTCCTTTATAAGAAAAAAAGCTTTTTTAAAATTACCATTAGCTATTTCCCTTATCATTTCCAGTATTTTCATATTGATGGGACACTCGGTTTCACAGGGAAGGCCTTTACACTGAATGCATCTTTGGGCCTCTTTAATGACTTCTTCTTCATTGTATCCGAGCGGGACTGATTTAAAGTTTTTAATCCTTTCTCTGGGTTCCTGTTCTGGCATAGGGACACGTGTTCCGCCGAGTTTGATCATTTGGAACCTATCCTTTTCTTAAAATCTTCATAAGCCAACACTTCTTTTTCTTGAAACATTGACAGACGGCTTATGACCGAATCAAAATCGACTTTGTGGGCATCGAATTCTGGCCCGTCAATACAGGCCAGCTTCATCTCTCCGTTGACATAGGTTCGACAGCATCCGCACATGCCGGTACCGTCAACCATGATCGTGTTCAAGCTGGCTATTGTTTTTATTTGAAAGGGACGGGTAGCCTCTGCAGCCGCCTTCATCATCTGGGGAGGTCCTATCACGAGAATACGGTTTATGGGTTTGGCTGTTTGATTTTCTTTTAGAATAATTTTTAGCACATCCGTGACAAATCCGTGGTGTCCTTTGGAACCGTCATCCGTAGAAATATGAGTTTCAGAGCTTATCTCCCTTATTTCATTTTCGAGTATCAGCATTCTATCTGTTCTGGCCCCGAGAATTGAGATGACTTCATTCCCGGCTTCACCCAATGCCTTAACAATCGGGTAGATACAGGCTATACCGGTACCCCCTCCGATACAGATCACTCGTCCGAAATTTTTAATCTCAGTAGGATTACCCAGAGGTCCCACACAGTTTAAAATCGAATCTCCCACATTCAAAGTGCTGAGCTCCAAAGTGGTCTTTCCTACTACCTGGAAAATCAAAGTTATGGTTCCTTTTTTAGGATCTATGCTGGAGACTGTCAGAGGGATCCTTTCACTTTTTTCATGAATACGGATTATAACAAACTGTCCTGCCCTGAATCTTTCCGCGACATGGGCTGCTTTGATTTCTATTTTGTAAGTATCAGAGCTTAATTTTTCTTTATTGATTATTTTGTGCGTCATCCGAGAACCCCTTCTTTCTCTATGGTCGCCCATATGGCGAAATCAGGGCAGAACATCTCACACAAGCCGCAGTTCAGGCAGCGGTCCGCATTTATAACAACAGGATGTCTGTAACCGAGGGAGTTTTTTTCTTCAGAAAGCGCCAGGACTTCTGTTTGGCAAACAGCCACACATATACCGCAGCCTTTGCACCTTTCTTTGAGGACGAAAACCTCGACTTTTTGTCCTTTAATCGTCATTAATCCTGTTCTTATCTAAGAATTTGCCTATAATGATTTTTTTTTGTCTTCGGATATCAAGGTTTTTAATGGGCACCCAGAACTGGATTTCAGAGTTGTCATTATAAAAGGCCATTCTTTCAACCGGATCTAGAATTCTTCCTGAATTTGCATCGTATATCAGACACGGAGAAAGGACCTCAATGACTGATAGCCCTTTTACGGAAAAAGACTCAACAAAGGACTGCTTCATCCATCCGGCTCTGATAGGAGTCCATCTCGCTACAAATGAGGCTCCGATAGAACAGGCCATATACGGAATATTGAAAGGGATCTCGAATTCACCCTGGGTCGATGTGCGCATATAGGGAGTCAGGGGAAAAGCCTGGTCCCTGCTCAGGGCATAAATAAGATTGTTGATATAGATGATCAGTATGTTCAGCTTCTTTTTTCTTGCTTTTTTAAACTCTTTTCCTCCGGATATGAGGAAGTCGGCATTGTTGAGAAAAAGCACTATTTTTTTTTCTGGATGGTGCTCATTTATATGCACAGCCTTTTCAATGATATGTCCGTCTGTAACTGAACAGGAAGGAAGACACAAAAATTCAGCTATCTTGCCCGTACACCCCACTCCACTGATGATATAGAGGTCGTCTCTGTCAATATCTTTTTCCTTACAGGCTTCGAAAAAACTGTATACAACGGTTCCAATACCGCAACCGGGACACCATACTGTAGGGAATATATCGGATACAAGAAAATAATCTGTGGGATGAAATATATTTTCCAGAGTAGAGGATTTTTGTTTTGCCGCCATTATGCTCTGTCTAAAAATTTTCCTATAATGATGTGTTCTATTCCTTCAGTATAGAGTTTTTCCATAGGATGGTCATTTTCAATTTTAGCATTTTTCAGATAATTGCCCATCCTGTCAATGGTATTGCCCTCACAGCCGCAGCTTGCATAATACATAAGACAGGGAGAAATGACTTCTATAAAAGAAAAACCCGGCTTCAAAATACCCTCTTTTATGGAATAAGAAAGTCTTCGGCAGTGAAGAGGAGTCCATCTTGCGATATAAGAGGCTCCGTGCTTTTTCAGAAGATGGGGGAGGTTGAACACAGCTTTAGGCTCGATTTTTCTGTCTTTCTTGCTGAAGTTAAAATCCATGAATTTTTTGTGAAAGAATAATGTGCTGCAAACAAAACTGTTTATATAGATGGCGCAGATGTCTGCTCCGGCGTCACAGACATCCAGCAGGCTGTCAATGCCGGCAACCATCAAGTCGCTGTCACTGAAAAAAACGGTCACTTTGGATTGAGGATTTCTTTTCTTGAATTTTGTTGCCTCTTCGAAAGGGGTCTCAACAACCATGCTTTTTGTATTGAGATGGTGGCTTATTTTTCCGGTACAGCTGATTCCTGAGGATAGGATAACGATTTTTTCTTTTTTTATATTCATCCTCTTCAAGGTCTGGATAAACGTATTGACAACAATGCCGATGCCGCATCCCGGACACCAAATGGTAGGGAGGCTATCAGGATGTAAAAAAGAATCCACAGGGTGCTTTTGCTGCGTATCCATAACTGAGAATTTTGGCTTATACCGGCTGAGTTGTCAAGTTCTCTTGGGATTCGGCACCTTTGTCCACAAATAAGCCGGACCGGTTATTGTTATGTGAGGTTCAGGAAAATAGGGAAAAACACAAGGGAAGGGGATATAAAGGTCGGTGAAACCGAGTGGACTGAAATACGAAAGTACGGTAAACTACATCTTTGTATTGGATAGAGAAAGACAATAATTGGAAGATTTTTTCCGACCTTTCGTCTAAATGTTAGACAGAGGTTGAAAAAGTGGCATTGTTTTATGGAAGAAGAAAAGATAGTTCAGTCCGCACAAAAAGGAGACAAGGATGCGTTTGGAATTCTTGTTGAAAGATATAGGAATAAAATGTTTTATTTAGCGTACGGTATGACAAACAACAGAGAAACAGCCGATGACTTGGCTCAGGATATTTTTATAAAGGCCTACAGAGCGCTCCCAAGGTTTAACCTTGAATCGAAATTCAGCACCTGGCTGTACAGAATTGCTATCAATACCATAAAGGATTTTTTCCGAAAAGAATCAGGTATAGAGAAAGTAAGTCTTCATGACCACACAGGAATTGAAGACAGGGTCAATTTTAATGGAGAAAACGAGAAGCAGAGAAAATTGGGACTCATTAAGGAGAATATCGGCAAACTGCCGGAAAAGCACAGAATTATTCTTACACTCAGAGATATCCAGGGAAAATCATATTCGGAGATCGCTGAGATTCTTAATATTTCTCCGGGAACTGTGGATTCCAGGCTTTTCAGAGCCAGGAAAAAGCTTAGAAAGGTTATGGCTCCTTACTTAAGTCTCTTTAGGAGGGAATCATGAAATGCAAAAAGGCAGAAAAGCTTATATCAAGGTCTGTGGACCGGGCTTTAAAGCCGGGGGAAGAGGAAGAGCTTTTAAAGCATTTAAAAGAATGCCCCTTATGCCGGCAGAAAAAGGAAGAATATGAAAACATATTTGGGATACTTGGAGAACAGGTTTTTCCTGAATCCAAACCCTATTTTTGGACACGCTTAAAGCCCAAGTTGAAAAGAGAAGTAAGTTACGAATCATGGTTGGCATGGAAAAAGTGGGGCTTACGGGCTGCCCCCGTTTCTCTGTTGCTTCTCATCATATTCGCCTCTCTGGTCATGATTTTTGTTCCTTCTGAACAGAAAGAATTGAGCAGTGCTGAAATCCTTTTGCAGAACCAGAATCCTTTTGTCGAAAGCCTTCCTTTATTAGAAGAAGGGCGGATTGAAAACGAAAACATTCATCTTATCTTTACTTCCATGAATGGAGAAAATGGAGCGAGGAGATATTTCCCATGAAAAATAAATATAAAACAATCATAATTATTTCCTTTATCATCGTGTTTGCTGCGGGGATCGCAAGCGGCATATTTTGTGATAAATATTTTATTAAAAAAGATTTAGAAAAGCCCCCTCATGACCGAAAACCGCCGCCTCATTTTCCTACGCTTGAGATAATGTCTAAAGAACTTGACCTGGACGGTTCTCAGGAACAGGAGATCCGGGAGATATTTAAAAGGACAGAGGAAAAGCTTGATGAAGTAAGGCATCAGGTCGGCAAACAGTTCTTTACGATACGGAAAGAACTTATAACGGATATAAAAAGCATTCTCAATGACGAGCAAAAATTAAAATTTGAGGAGATGATAGAAAAACATTTAGAGGAGAGAAAAAAAGCAGCCCAAAGAACTAAAGACCAATCAAAAAAAGAAAAGAAATAGGAGGATCATATGAAAAAGAAAATAGTTATTAGTTCTGTAATAGGAATCATTGTTATCTTCGTGATCTTATATTTTACTGTGTTAAGAAACGGCGGTTCTAACGGACTCGTGTATTTAAAGGAGAAGGTAGACAGGGGTAATATTGAAGCCTTGGTCGATACAACAGGAGAGATCAATCCGGTGATCATTGTAGAGGTAGGAAGCCAGGTATCAGGTGAAATAGCGGAAATTTTTGTTGATTTCAATTCCACTGTGAAAAAGAATCAGATAATAGCCAAACTTAACCCGGATCTTTTTCAGACCTCGGTCAATCAAAGAGAGGCGAATTACCTCAGTGCCCAAGCCAGTGTGGAAAAGGCAGAAGTCAGCCTTCAAAACGCGAAAAGACAAATGGACAGGACCCTGGAGCTTTTTGAGAAAGATCTGGTCTCGCTTGAAGAGAAGGAAACCGTTGAAGCGACCTATTTCAATGCCAAGGCTGATTTACAGCAGGCTGAAGCCAGCCTTGGGCAGTCCAAATCTCAGCTTGAATCGGCCAAAGTCGACCTTTCCCATACAATTATCCGGTCTCCGATTGATGGGGTCGTGATCAGCCGTGACTACAATGTCGGTCAAACCGTGGCTGCAAGTTATCAGGCGCCTACGCTCTTTCAGATAGCCAATGATTTATCCAAGATGCAGGTAGAATGTGGAGTGGATGAGGCAGACATAGGAAAAGTAAAGGAAGGTCAGAAAGTAAGGTTTACAGTGGATGCTTTTCCAAATGAAGAATTCCAGGGCATAGTAAGGCAGGTGAGGTATTCGGCTGTTGTTGAGTCTAATGTGGTGACGTATCCCACTATCGTGGATGTTGAGAATCCTGAGCTTAAATTAAGACCCGGAATGACCGCCACGGTGTCTATCATTGTGGGAGAAGCAATGAATTCCCTTCGTGTTCCCAATACAGCCTTAAGGTTTAGTCCTTCTCAGGAAGTAATGATGGGAGTTTTTGCAGAGATGAGAAAGGAAAAGCAGGGGCAGGGAGGAGAAAACCCTCAGGCTAAGGGAACCCCCACAGGTATGCCTGGTCAAAAGATGGGATTTGGCATGGCACCGAACAGGGGAAATGACAGGGCCAGTGTTTGGATAGAGGATGAAGAGGGAAAACTCAAGATACTCTTTATACGTACAGGAGTAACAGATAATGTGTACACTGAAATAAAGAATGATAGTTTAAAAGAAGGCCAGGAAGTCATCGTTGATGAAGGCGAAGCAGAGGATCAGAGAAGAAGAGGCCCTTCAATGATGAGGATGCTCCGGTAAGACAGGATAGGACAATGAGCGATAACAACACGATTATTCGACTTGAAAATATCACAAAAACCTATGTAATGGGTGAAAACAAACTGCATGCCCTGAAAGGCATTACCTATACCATAAAACGGGGAGAAATGATTTCCATTATGGGTCCTTCTGGTTCCGGAAAATCCACGCTGATGAATATCATAGGTTGTTTGGACAAACCCACAACAGGAGCTTACTTTCTTGAAAATGAAAAAGTCTCCACTCTGGATAAGAACCGCCTTGCCGGTATAAGGAATAAAAGGATCGGATTCGTTTTCCAGAATTTCAATCTCTTGGCAAGGACTTCATCTCTTGAGAACGTTGAGCTCCCGCTGATCTATTCGAATGTCCCGGCAAAAGAAGCCAGAGAAAAGGCCAGATACGCGCTCAAGCAGGTCGGATTAGAAGGATGGGAGGAGCATAAAACAAACCAGTTATCCGGCGGAGAAAAACAGAGAGTGGCTATTGCCAGGGCACTTGTCAACAGTCCATCCTTGATCCTTGCAGACGAGCCTACGGGAAATCTTGATACAAAAACAGGGATGGACATCATGGAAGTCTTTAAAAGCCTCCACGAGGAAAGCGGAATCACCATTATTCTGGTAACTCATGACCCGGAAGTCGCAGAATACACTGAAAATGTCATTCATATTCGGGACGGTCTCATAGAGAAAGAGAACAGGAGGGAGTGATGAAAGTATTCAGAACCATAAAAGTTGCCCTAAAAGCTTTGACCAGGAATAAAATGCGCACTTTTTTAACAGCGCTAGGCATCATAATCGGAGTGGGAGCGGTTATAGCTATGGTGAGTATCGGACAAGGAGCGAAAAAGGAAGTGGAGAAACGGTTCAGTGAAATGGGGACAAACCTCCTTTTTGTAAGGCCCGGAAGCAGGGAATTCCGGGGACGTCATGGAGGAGGAGGAAGTTATGACACACTCACGGAAGCCGATGCAGAAGCCATGGTTGAACAAGGTGACCTGGTCCAGTATGTGTCTCCGAATGTCAATACCAGGGTGCAGGTCATCTATTCGAACAAGAACTGGAATACGTCTATATACGGAGTGGGTGATAAATACCCTTTGATAAGGAACTGGGAGCTTGATGAAGGGGCGTTTTTTACCGAAGCTCAGGTCAAGACAGGTCAGAAAGTCTGTGTTTTGGGAAGTGAGGTCAACAACAATCTTTTTGAAGGCATGTCTCCTATAGGGCAGGTCATCAGGATCAAAAAAATCCCTTTTAGGGTCATAGGAACCATGAAGTCAAAGGGAGCATCTGGGTGGTTCAGCCAGGATGATGTGATCTTCATCCCTTTTACCACAGCTCAGACGAGGCTGGTCGGGATAAACTATGTTCAATCCATTGATGTATCAGCAGTCGAAGGGACTGATACGGCTGAGGCACAGGAGCAGATAGAGGAATTATTAAGGATCAGACACAAGATCGCCCCCGGAGCAGAAGATGATTTTAACGTAAGGAATATGGCTGACATACAGGAGGGTGCCTCGGAAGCCACTCAGGTCCTCACCATTTTGCTTGGGGGGATTGCTTCCATATCCCTACTGGTGGGAGGAATCGGGATCATGAACATCATGCTGGTTTCGGTCACGGAACGGATCCGGGAAATAGGAGTAAGGATGTCCGTAGGAGCGAGAGAGAATGATATCCTGCTTCAGTTTCTCATCGAAGCCATTGTTCTGAGTCTGATGGGAGGCATCTTAGGGATTGCGCTGGGCGTTGGGAGTTCCAAGCTTATTGCTCAATTTGCAGATATGGAGACCTCTGTTTCTTTAGGTTCCATTCTGCTCGCTTTCTTATTTGCCGGCTCGGTCGGTGTTTTCTTTGGCTTTTACCCGGCAAGGAAAGCTTCCAAGCTTGACCCTATTGATGCCCTTCGTTATGAATAAAAATTGTTTTGAAACCTTAAATTATAAGAGATTGATTATTAGGAGGATAAGATGCAAATGCGAAAATTAGCCGCAGCCTTATTGCTTTTAGCAGGAATTTCGTTATTCCTTAATGCTCAGGATGAGCCTAATGAAATCCCGCTGTCGCTGGATGAATGTATAGCAAAGGCATTAAAAAATAATCTCAGCGTCCAGGTGGAACTGATAAGCCCGGAATTAGCAGAGCTCTCAGTGGCACAAGCGCAGGAAAAATTCATTCCAAGTCTTTCAATGAACTACAACCGCCGTGATCAGAATTCTGCTTCCTATTCCTGGCTTGATGCTGAGGGTACAGTAAAGACATTAAGCAACAATTTTAGCACTGAGATTTCACAGCAGCTGCCGACAGGGGGAACTTTTAGCTTGTCCCTGGACGGCTACTCCTATGATACCAACAGGAACTTTATGACCATAAATCCCAGATACGAGAGTACGCTTCGTTTTGATATAACGCAGCCTCTTTTAAAAGACTTCGGTATGAAGGTCAGCAGAAAAGATATCATTGTTGCGAAAAACGACCTTGAGATCTCTGAAAGGGATCTGGAAAGGTCGATCCAGGAGATTGTGTATCAGGTGGAGCAGGCCTACTGGAATTACGTTTATGCGATTGAAAATCTGGATGTTCAAAAGCAGTCCTTGAAGCTGGCAGAGGACCTTCTGGAAAAGAACAAAAGGTCTGTGGAGGTCGGGACCATGGCTCCCATTGAGATCATAAATGCCCAGGCGACGGTTGCCCAACGCCAGGCGGACATACTTGCTGCTGAAACCGAAGTCAGGAACAATGAAGACATATTAAAGACCATCGTCAATCTTGCTGGTGATGTTGACGTTGAGATGCCGAGAGATGTCACCATTTTGCCAAAGGATAAACCAGAGTACGAGCAAAAGGAGATTAGCCTGGATGAAGCTCTTTCCATCGCATTGCAGAACCGTCCGGACCTGGAGTCGACCAGGATATCGCTTGAAAACAGTCAAATAGACGCAAATTACACAAAGAACCAACTTCTTCCGGGATTGAATTTATCCGCTTCATACTGGAGTCCGGGTGTTTCCGGAGACCGGTTATTGTATCTAAATGATAATGTTCTCTCCGGAATAGTCATAGGCACAGTACCAGGAGGTTTTGGTGATTCCTTTTCAGATGCCTTTGGTTTCAAATACCAGAACTGGTCAGTGGGTCTGACTCTGGATATTCCTATCAGTAATTTGCTCTCGAGAGCTCAATTCAAACAGGCCAGATTAAACCTGGAGATGGCCAAGCTTCAGTTGAAAAACCAGGAACAGGAGATATTCCGGGACATAAAAATAGCTGTCCGCAATGTGGCGACAAATTATGAAAGGATACAGGCATACAAAGCAGCCAGGGAGCTGGCTGAAAGGCAGCTGGAAGCAGAAGAGGAAAAGCTGAAAGTGGGGCTTAGCACGAATTACCTTGTGCTTCAGTACCAGTCGGACCTTTCTACGCAGAGGAGTCAAGAACTCAAGTCAATCATTGACTATAAACTTTCTCTGGCAGGACTTTACAGAGACCTGGGAATCAGCCTGGATGAAAGAAATATTTCGATTATGGACATCAGATAAAAAAACGTTTATTATATAGCTTCGTAAGCATCAAGTTTTATCATAAAAATCTGCTGTGATCCTGGAAGGCGCTTCAGGCACGCACAGCAGTCATGTCCATAGGTTACTATCATTTATGAGTAAGGTGTAAAAAGAGGAAATCCAGAAGTTTTTATAACTGGATTATTCACGAGTCAAGGTTACTGCAGATGCGAGGCACAAGGCATGAAGGTGTGGTCCTTCACTGCGAATGTCTTGTAACGAAGCAGATGCAGTAAGATTGGCTCGCCTGGAAGGTAAAAAAATGGCGATTAAATTGAAAGTGATAACAAATAAAAACATTTCAGTTGCCATTTTTATAGAAAGCATGAATATCCTTAAAAGCAAAAACAAAAAAATGAACGTCGCCATTTTTTTATGAATTGTTCAGGTTTAGTGATGTTTCAGAACTCCTTAAAACTTATCGCATCATTGGTTCTTGTTTTATTGTGTGTTTTTCTTTTGTCTGCATCAGAGGGCAATGGGAATCATAATGTAAAAGCGGTTGAGTTTTTCTCTCCTCCAGCTATAGACGGGAATCTGGATGAGCCATTCTGGGATGATGCGGCTTTTCTCAATGACTTTACCCAATTCGAACCTGTTGAAGGCGGCGCTCCTTCAGAAAAGACAGAAGCCCATATAGGTTATGACAAAAAAAATCTCTACATAGCTGTGCGGTGTTACGACTCCAGACCAAAGGCTATCAGAGCCAGTCTCTGTAAAAGGGATAAGGCAGAAGGGGATGACCAGGTAATCATTTATCTTGATACGTTTCATGACAAAAAAAGGGCATTCGCTTTTCAGATAAACCCCTGCGGTGTTCAGACTGACGGGATCTACAATGAGTTCCAGAGAAGAAGGCCGGGAGGCGGTTTTGATAAGATTGACAGAACCTGGGACACTTTTTTTCTATCAGATGCCACTATAGATGAGAAGGGATATATCATTGAGGTTCAAATCCCTTTTAAAAGTCTCAGGTTTCCGGATGTGAAGTCTCAGATATGGGGCCTTCAGATACAGAGAGATATCCAGAGAAACAATGAAGAAATCTACTGGGCACCGCGTTCCAGAGACGTAAATGGTTTCCTCACTCAGGAAGGGATTTTGCACATTGAGGGGGAACTTGAAAGAGGAAAAAACCTGGAAGTGATGCCGGTTGTCACCGGGACAAAGACGGATGGAGATGAAGTGAAACCCAAACCCGGCATAAATTTAAAATACGGGATTACCTCTGATTTAACGACTGACCTGACATTAAATCCGGATTTCAGCCAGATAGAAGCTGATATGCCTCAAATCGATGTCAACCAGAGATATGAACTGTACTATCCGGAAAAAAGGCCTTTTTTTCTGGAAGGAAAGGATATCTTTGACACTCCCATTGAACTTCTTTACACCAGGGATATTATCAATCCCTTGTGGGGAGTAAAGCTTACAGGAAAGATGGGAAAGACAAGCCTTGGTTTCCTGAATGTTTTTGACCAGACACCTTCGATTATAGATATCCCCAATGTATCAGAGGAATATCAGGAAAGCCTGGAACACGGAATGATCAATGTTTTGAGACTCAAACACGATATTTTTCAGGAGTCCTATATCGGATTTATACTCATGGACAAGGAAACCGGTGACGGATGGGGTTCTATCTTCAATAATTATAACCGTATCGGGGGGATAGACGGAAACTTTAAATTCAGTGAGTACTATAGATTTTCTTTTCAGGTTGCGGGCTCTGCTAGCAGAGTCCAGGATGAACAGACAGATGTCGTGCCGGCAATGAATTTTAGTCTTTCCCATGTTTCCCGACACTGGGATATTTCGGCTGAATACACCAGTCTTCCAGAAGAATTCGAGTCTTCCTTAGGATATTTCAGGCGGAAGGATATCCGCTCTTTTAGAACGCGCTTATCCTACAGCATACTTCCCCAGAACAATATCATTGTCAACATCCGGCCCAGCATTGATTACACCAGAATCTATGACTTTGATAACAATCTCACTGATAATGAGATACGGGTCGGAGGCTTTATCAGCGGGTGGCGGAACTCGTTTATTTACTTCGGAGTCACAACAGGCCTGGAACGATACGAAGGCATTGATTTTTATAAAACCACGTTTAGGAGCCGCATGGAATCCGAACCCTTTTCATGGTTGACCTTAAGCATGTCTTTTTCTACAGGGGGCGGCATAAGTTATGATGAGGAGTATTATAAGGAGGAACCTTTTTTAGGATATAAAACGTCGTACGGCTTGCAGGCGACACTCAAACCTCTGAGGAATTTAAGATTCCTCTATGATTACCAGAACAATACTTTTTTAGAGGAGCGGGGAGGGGAAAGGATCTACCGGATCAATCTCATAAGCCAGAGGATATCCTACCAGTTATCCCGCACACTGTCTCTCCGTCTTATCACAGATTACAATGATTATGATGGAGAACTTTATAACAGTGTGCTTCTGAGTTATGAATTGAGGCCGGGCACCGTGTTTTATTTGGGAATGGATGATAACCAGGGAAGAGATGATCTGGGGATATTCCGCAAAGAGGGGAGATATTATTTTCTTAAATTTTCTTACTGGTGGCGGACATAGCCTACACAATCTCGACTCGTGAATGACAAAGACAAGAGGATTTATGGTTTGAGATACTTTTTTAAATATTGTGCGGTATAGGAATTTGTTGATGCAAGGCATTCTTCAGGAGAGCCCTGAGCTGTTATTTTCCCGCCTGCGTCTCCTCCCTCCGGCCCAAGGTCAATAATGTAGTCAGCACACTTTATCATATCGAGATTGTGCTCGATCACTACGACCGTGTTCCCTCTGTTTACAAGTTTTTGAAAAGTTTTGAGAAGAAGAGATATGTCATGGAGATGGAGCCCTATGGTCGGTTCGTCAAAAAGATAAAGGATTTTCTTTTTTTTCTGGTGGACCAGATTGTGAGCCAGCTTGATCCTCTGAAGTTCACCTCCTGAGAGAGTAGTAGTGGGCTGTCCGAGCCTGAGGTATCCCAGGCCGACTTCCCTAAGAGGATTCAGTTTCTTCAGGATCTTTGGCTGGTCATGGAAAAAATCACATGCTTCTGAAACACTCATATTCAGGACATCGTCTATATTTTTACCCTTATATCTGATTTCAAGGATTTCCTTTTTAAAACGTTTTCCCTTACAGGCGTCACAGGTAAGGATTACGTCGGATAAAAACTGCATTTCCACGATTTGCTGGCCTGCCCCCTTGCAGGATTCGCATCTACCCCCGGAGGTATTGAATGAGAAAAAACGCGGACCGTATCCATGAGCTCTGGCCTCACGTGTCCTGCTGAACAGATCTCTTAGGCTGTCCATGGCTTTTGTGTAAGTGGCAGGTATGGAACGGGGAGATGTGCTCAAAGGAGACTGATCCACTGTAATGATTTTGTCGATGTGCTCTTTTCCAATGATTTCACTGAATCCGTCAGAGGCTTCCCTTGTCCAGCCTTTGTACAGAACATCAAAAACAAGAGTGCTTTTCCCGGAGCCCGACACTCCGGTTATGCAGGTGAAGAGGTTTAAAGGGATCCTGATATCAATGTTCTTGAGATTGTGTTTGCCCGCTTTTTTAATGGTTATGAATGTATGGGATCGCCGTCTCTTCTCAGGGACGCTGATTTTCTTTTCCCCCTTCATGTACTGAGAAGTCAGGGTTGAGGAATGGTCGATGAACTCTTTCATATTTCCCGCAAACATGACCCGGCCGCCGTGTTCTCCGGCTCCGGGTCCCAGGTCGATCAGATATTCTGCAGATTTTATGATTTCAGGGTCATGTTCCACCACGAGCACTGTGTTTCCTATTTTTTTCAGGGATTTGAGTATTTCGATAAGGCGGTGGTTATCCCGGGCATGTAGCCCTATGCTGGGCTCATCAAGAACAAAGAGCGTTCCGACTAGAGAAGCGCTGAGGGCAGAGGCGAGATTGATGCGCTGGGCCTCTCCCCCGCTTAGAGTGAAAGTGATGCGGTCCAGAGTGATGTAGTCAAGCCCGACTTCCAGAAGAAATTTAAGCCTGTTCTGTATTTCCATGACTAACCGGCCGGAGACTTTTTTTTGGAAGGGAGTCATGTGTACGGTGCGGAAAAATTCATAAGCTTGCTTTACTGTTTTTTTTGTGACTTCCCCTATGGAAAGCCCTTTGATCTTCACATGCAGTGCTTTCTGATTGAGTCTCATCTGACGGCATTCCGGGCAGGGGATGTATTTTCTGTAGCGCGCCAGGAGTACCCTGACCTGGACTTTATATTTTTTTCGTTTGAGGCGTTCAAAGAAACCCAGAACACCCTTGTAGGATCCTTCTCCTTCAAAGACAAACCGCTGCTGTTCTTCGCTTAGATCTTTAAACGGGATGTCAGTCGGAATTCCCTTCTCTTGCGCCCGGCTCAATAGATTTGTCATTCGTCTTCGAGAGGAAGGTTTTGTCCACGGCTCTACGGCGCCTTCTTCAAGGGATAGATTCATATCCGGTATGATTTTGTCTTTATCTAGAACGGCCAGGTCTCCGAATCCGTGGCATAAAGGACAGGCTCCCTGTGGATTGTTGAAGGAAAAAAGGCTTGGAGTGGGCTCATCATATTCTATCTTGCAATGTTTGCATTCCAGGCGGTTCGAGAAAACATATGTGTGTCCGTTGGGGGCGCAGACCTGGACAGTGCCTTCTCCTTTTTTCATGGCCGTTTCCAGGGAATCAACCAGACGTTCCCTTTCTTCTCTGTCAAGGATCAAGCTGTCCATAAACACCTGCAGGGATTCGCTCTCTTCTCTTTCGGCCTTTTCCATGCTGACGACCTTATTGTTGCGGAAGATACGGAAGAAGCCATCCTTCTGCAAAGCATCGAATCCTTTGTCCCTGCTCCAGGGAAAAGTAATGGTTATCTTGGTACGGAGAGGCAGTTTGTAGAGCTTGTCGACCATGTCATCGATGGTATCGCGCCTTACCGGTCTTCCGCATTCAAGGCAGTGGATGACGCCGATCCGGGCGTAGAGGATGCGCAGAAAGTCATGTATCTCTGTGACCGTGGCAACTGTGGAGCGGGGATTTTTCGTTGTGGCTTTTTGCTGGATGGCAATGGCAGGAGTGATCCCTTCTATTTTGTCTGCATCTGGTTTTTCCATTCTTTCCAGGAACTGCCTGGCATAAGAGGAGAGGGATTCGATAAAACGGCGCTGTCCGTCAGCATAGAGAGTATCAAAAGCGAGGGAGGATTTTCCTGAACCTGAGACTCCTGTAACGATGACCAGTTTGTTCTGTGGAATATCCAGGTCTATATTTTTAAGGTTATGGACCTTTACTCCTCTTAAAATGATTTTATCTTTATCAGTTTTCATTTTTATGATTCACTCTCTGCACTTATTCATTTTAGCAATTTTCTACCTAATATTGTATATTGTTTCAAGAAAATACATAAAGTGGAGAATTGGGAAAGGAGTCATAGATGAAAAAAGGAACAAAGTATGCCCTCATTCTGGGAGCCATACCCTTTATAACCCTTGTTTTTGCTCTTCCTCTTGTCAACCGCATTAAGCCTGTGGTGTTTGGTCTCCCATTCATTCTTTTCTGGATACTGACTTGGGTGATATTAACTCCGTTCATTCTGTTTATCGCGTACACTCTGGAACGAAAGCTCAACAAAACAGAAGACGGAGAAGAAGATTGAATACCGCTCTTTTGATTATCTTCGGAGTCATTGTTTTATCCGGCTTTGTAGGGATCTATGCCGGGAGAAACTTGAAGATGAACCTGGAAAACTGGACAGTAGGAGGACGGAAATTCGGAATCATACTGATCTGGCTGCTCATGGCCGGCGAGATCTATACCACGTTTACTTTTCTGGGAGCCAGCGGATGGGCATATTCCAAAGGAGCTCCCTCTTTCTATATATTGATCTACGGGACTCTGGCGTACGTGCTTTCTTTTTTCATTCTTCCGAAGTTATGGAGGATTGGGAAAAAGCACGGACTTCATACCCAGCCTGATTATTTTATTCACCGGTACAACAGCCGGTCACTGGGGATTCTAGTTGCACTTATAGGAGTGTTTTCCATCGTTCCCTACTTACAGCTTCAGCTCCAGGGGCTGGGCTTTATTGTGAAGGTGGCCAGCAATGGTACGGTCCGCTCTGAAATAGCGATTCTCCTCTCCTTTGTTTTGACCTGTGTATTTGTTTACACAAGCGGTTTAAGGGGGGCTGCCTGGGTCTCGGTCATAAAAGACACTCTTATGATAGCGGCTGTGTTTGTTGTGGGGCTTGGTGTGCCTTTGATTTACTTCGGGAGTTACAGCAAGATGTTCGAGGTGTTGATAGAAAAGATGCCGGAACATCTTATATTTCCGGGGGCCGCACCGCATATGGATGTATGGTGGGTGATGTCAACCATTCTTTTGACATCTTTAGGATTTTATATGTGGCCTCATGTTTTCGGTTCCGCCTTTTCAGCAAAAAGCGATAAAGTCATAAAGAGAAACGCTATTATCATGCCTTTTTACCAGATCCCCATACTGCTTATATTCATGGTGGGATTTACAGCTGTCCTGGTGATCCCCGGCCTTGAAAACGGGGACCTTTCCTTTTTATCACTGGTAAACAAAACATATCCTTCCTGGTTTATGGGATTCATAGGAGCGGCCGGCGCGGTAACAGCCATGGTCCCGGCTGCGATCCTGGTGCTTTTTGCATCCACGCTTTTGAGTAAGAATGTGTATAAAGCCGGATTTGATCCCGGTGCGGATGATGAAAAAGTCATGAGGCTTTCCCGCTTCATGGTGATCGTCGTCATGACAATAAGCCTTGTTTTTGCCCTGTTCATGCCTAATGAACTGGTTAACCTGCTCATTCTTGGCTATGACGGAGTGTGTCAATTTTTTCCGGGAGTGGTCTTCGGTCTTTTTTGGAAAAAGGCTTCCAAAGCTGGAGTGCTGGCAGGTCTTGTCGCAGGCATTGTGACAGCGGGAGTGTTGATATTAAGCGGACACGACCCTTTTCTTGGATTGAATGCCGGGTTCGTAGGCCTTATCTTAAATACGGTTGTGACTGTTTCGGTAACTCTTGTGAGAAAAAAATAGCCGGATATGTGGCGCTTTGGACCAACCTGAATAGTGTGAGTTTGGGTCAGCGTTGTCTGGTGAAAGTGCGGTTCCATCCTGTTAAGGCTGAAAGAAGGAGTACCGCTAAAAGAGCCCAGGAATATGGATTCAAATAAGAAAGGCTTATGGGAAGTCTGGGGAGCCGGAAAGAGTCAGCTGCTGATTGGAGGGCTCCGTACCAAACCACCACGGCTATGTGCCAGGGAAGCGTGTAGAAGAGGCTGCATACCGCACAGTCCATCAGA
>Ga0307421_1000039_pt1 | contig 72624 bp, 58 predicted proteins | sample SalMarWE160270MG_FD_202163 | JGI IMG/M metagenome (GOLD analysis project Ga0307421, IMG submission 202163) | Salt marsh sediment microbial communities from the Plum Island Ecosystem LTER, Massachusetts, United States - WE1602-70 | ecosystem: Environmental > Aquatic > Marine > Intertidal zone >... | reverse complement strand
ATAACCTTGATGTTATTAAATTTGCGGATTATATTATTGATTTAGGGCCCGGTGGAGGAGATAAAGGCGGCCGTATTGTGGCCGCAGGGTCCCCTGAGGAGGTTTCAAAGGAAAAAAGATCTTATACCGGTCAGTTCTTGAAAAAACATTTCAGTGAAATGTAAGATTGATTTGAAATAAAAGAAAAGAATGGAGGAAAGATGAGAAAAAACAAATCATCGTGTTTTACCTTATTGGCCGCATCGTTTGCTCTGATATTTCTTTTTCAGAGCACGCTCATGGGAGAAAAAGTCCTCTCTGAAGAGCAGTTAGATGTATTCAAATGGAGAAATATAGGACCCTTTACATTTTCGGGAAGGATTACGGATTTTGCCGTTCCCAGAGACCAGAGTAAACTCTATTACGTAGCGACAGCATCGGGCGGCATATGGAAGACTGAGGACGGAGGAATCAGTTTCGAACCCATATTTGATGATTATGGGAACATGAGCATAGGAAACATTGAGCTGGCTCCGTCAGATCCGCAGAGAGTCTATGTTGGTACCGGCGAGGCGCTGCATGCCAGGTCAAGTGCGCACGGGAATGGGATGTGGAGATCTGACGATGCAGGGAAAACATGGACCCATATAGGGCTGGAAGATACTTATTTCATTCCTAAGATAGCCGTGGCCCATGACAATCCGGATGTCGTTTATGTGGCATCTGAGGGAAAGCTGTATGATAATGAGATGGATTGTCAAAGGGGATTGTATAAAACAGAAGACGGAGGAAAGACCTGGAAACAAGTGCTGGATCTTAAGGACAGAGGAGTAGGCGATTTTGTCATTGATCCAACGAATTCGGATGTGATCATTGCCGCCGCTTACAAGACTCATAGAAGGACGTGGACTTTTATCGACAGGCAGCCTGAGAACCATTTCTATAAGTCAGTTGACGGGGGAAGCACCTGGAAAAAATTGACCAATGGACTGCCCATGGATATAAAGACCGGCTGGAACGGTCTGACCATATATCCCAAAAACCCTGATATCGTCTATCTACGAATGGACGAAGAAGTCGACCTGGGTCTGGACCAGAGAGAGAACAGGCAGCTTTACAGAGGGGGGAGTGTTTTCAAAGACGGTTATTATTTCAATAAATTCAAATCGTATAAAATAGACCCGGCTCTTATGAAGATGCTTGATTTCGAACCGGTTTCCGCAGAGGACGAACAGGAGCTGGCGGAAAAACTGAATGAGCTGATAAAAGATAAGGATTTTCTCAAGAATACGGGCATTGACCTGGATGAATTCATTGAAAAAGCTAAAAATGTCTACAGAAAACAGGATGATATCCTTGAAGAGATCGCTGTGGTCAAAGAAATACTCAAAGAAGCGAAACCAAAAAAAGAAGGGGATGCCGAGGAGAAAGAACCTAAAGGAAGATACCAGGTGCTTAACCGTTTTGTTATTCAAACCCTTTATGCTCCTGCGTTACAGGCTATGGAAACGGTTAAGAAATCAGGGTTCATATACCGTTCTGAGGATCAGGGAGAAACCTGGAAAAAGATGACCGAATACAAGATATCCGGCGGAAGCATTCAAGTCAATGATATAGAGGCTGGTTATTCGGGAAGAATGGAGGTCGATCCGAATAATGACCAGATCCTTTATGCGGTCGAAGTCTACCCAAAGGTTTCTGAAGACGGAGGAAAGACCTTTAAAAACACACCCTGGTCAGGAGCGAATAAGTGCCATGTGGATATGAGAGGGATATGGATCGACCCTCTTGATTCCGATCATATATTATCCGCAAATGACGGAGGGGTGAGCGAGACATGGGACGGAGGAAAACACTGGTCCCAGAAAGATACCATCAATGCCCAGCAGTTCTATGACATCTCAGTCGATAGTGACATGCCTTATAATGTGATGGGCGGAACCCAGGATAACGGCTGCTGGCTCGGTCCCTCACAGAACAGGAATCAATCCGGAGTCTTTCCTGCAGATTGGATCTATCTTCCTTCGGGAGACGGTTTCTATGTGGTAAGAAACTGGTGGAACCCGGAATTCATATATTTCGAATCCCAATTCGGCAGTTCCAGAAGAATGAATCTGAAAACGGGGGAGATGACAGGGCTTTCTAAGCGCAACTCTCAAGAAGAGAGAGAAGCAGGCAAGGAGCCGGAGAGATATCAATGGGACTCTCCTATTGTCCTGTCTCCGCACAATCCGGGAATCGTCTATGTGTGCTCTCAGCATGTCCACATGTCAACCAACCGTGGAGAACCGGGTTCTTTTGTGACCATAAGCCCTGACCTTTCAAAACACAACAAAGAACGGATCGAGCTTTCAAAGCTGACAAATCTTCAGTATGCGACCATATACACATTTGCTGAATCAGCGGTCAAACCGGGAGTATACTGGGCCGGAACAGACGACGGAAACCTGCAGTTAAGCACAGACAGTGGAAACAAGTGGGTGAACATAACCAATCAATTCTACACTGAGAAGGGAGAACCGAAGGGAAATATCCAGGGAGCGAGAATTCCTTATGACAGATGGGTTTCCAGAGTCAGGCCTTCAGCACACAAACTGGAAAGATGTTATGTCGCCTATTCCGGATACAGAACCCATAATGAAGATGATTCCTATATTTTTGTGACCGAAGACATGGGAAAGACATGGAAGGATCTATCAGCAGGGATGAAAAATCCGGTAAGGGATATTGTGGAAGACCCTGATAACCCGGATGTTCTGTATCTTGCTACGGATTACGGACTTTTTGTCAGTATTGACAGAGGAGGGACATGGGAGAACATGTCTTCCTCAGCACCTGATGTGATCATTATGAGCCTTGCCTTTCAGGAAAGAGAAAGAGATTTGGCAATAGGCACTTATGGCAGAGGCATCTACATAGAGGATGTGTATCCGTTTAAGGAATTCACAGAAGATACATTTCTTAAAGACCATTATCTTTTTGAGATCCAGCGAGCTGTTAAATGGAACATTTATGAGAGAAGGGGACCTTCATACGGGGAGTTTGCGCGGGTCACCAATCCTGATGTCGGAGCCACATTCTATTATTACCTTAAGGAGAAGGCAAAGTCCGTAAAGATATCCATCAAGAACATGAAGGGAGAAGAGATTTACGCAGCAAAGGGAGGTTCGGATAAAGGCTTGCATAAGGTATTCTGGAATCTGAGAAAGAAAGCGGAAGAAGAAGGGGGCTCCAGATGGATGAGAAGAGGTCAAATAATTGATACGGGCATGTATGAAGTGAGTTTGGTCATTGGTGATGAGGAGGTTATGAGTCAGACCTTAAAGGTCATAGATGACCCCATGTTTCATTGAGTTAAGATTATACGTACGTTTTTTATAGAGATAAACAGGGAGTGGAAGGGAGAGCTCTCTGTTTATCTCTATTAAGGTTATTTATGGAAGCCGGAGGAGGGAGATTAATTTTCCATGCCGTTTGATGATATTGTAGGTAATGCAAGAGTTAAGAATATTTTAAGAATGTCTCTGCTGAGAGGAAGGCTGCCCGGTTCCCTTTTATTCTACGGTCCGAAAGGAGTGGGGAAGAGGGAGATGGCTCTCATTTTCGCAAAGGCTTTGAACTGCCACACAAAGGAGGATGACTCTTGTGAGAAATGTTCTTCGTGCCTTGCAATCAGTAAAAATATTTTTCCGGATGTGATACGGATCAATGCTGAAAGGGATATCATAAAGATCGACCAGATAAGATTGATAAAAAAGGCGGCTTATTTGAGACCCATGACAGGAAAAAAAAGAGTGTTTATCATTGAGGAAGCGGAAAAAATGAACGATGAGGCTTCAAATTCCCTCCTAAAAGTCCTTGAAGAGCCCCCGATGTTTTCTCATATTATCCTCACAACTGATAATTTTTTCTCCATTCTTCCTACCATAAGGTCCAGATGCCAGACACTGAAGTTTGCGCCTGTTTCCAGAAGTGATATTCAAGAGGCACTGATAGAGAAAGGAATAGAGGAGGGGAAGGCAAAAACCATATCTCTCCTGGTTAGAGGCAGCTTGAAACAAGCTTTGGATTTTGATTGGGATGAGGCAGAGGACATGAGAAAAAAAGCATTCAATATGTTCTCCTCTTTTGTGGAAGGAGGGAAAACAGCCAGTATTTTTAAGAAGTATTCCAGGATGCAGAAAAGGAATTTCGAAGAAAACATTAATCCGGTATTGGAGATAATATCCTCTTTTTGCAGGGATGTGATGGTGATGAAGTTGGGGGGAGACGACCGGTTTTTGATAAACCTGGATTATAAACATAAATTGAGTAAGCTCGAAAATATAATGGGTCTTAGGGAGACCGTTGGTTTTTTAGGAGTCATAGAAGAATCTCTGCGTTTGATTCAGAGAAACGCGCACAGAAAGGCAATCATGAATTCTATGACAATAAATTTAATGGAAAGAGAAAATGTCTGACATTATTTACGTGTTTTCAGATCGTCTGAAAAAAACTCTTCGTGCTGATAAAAACAAGATAGAATTGGAAAAGGGAGACATCTGTTTGATAGAGTCTTCACTCGGTGGGGAGCTTGCAATAGTCGTGGATATGCCCGGAAAAATAAGAGAGAAAATAAGCGAAAAGCCGGGAGCTTCCAAAGTCATTCGGAAGGCTACGGAAAAAGATAAAGACAAGTTTGCCTGGATGCGTAAGAAAGAGAAAGAATCATTTGATTTCTGTCTGGAGAGAATCAAAGAACGAAAACTTCCAATGAAACTTGTGCGCGTGCGGTATTTCTTTGACGAGAAGAAAGGTATTTTTTACTACACGGCGGATGGCCGGATTGACTTCAGAGCCCTTGTTAAGGATTTGGCAAAACGCTTTCGCATGAGAATAGAGATGCGTCAGATCGGGGTCAGAGATGAAGCTAAAATGATCGGCGGAATAGGAGTTTGCGGGCGCAGGTTGTGCTGTGCCAGTTTTATGAAAAGTTTTGAGCCTGTAACCATACAAAAAGCAAAGAAACAGAATATATCCATTAATCCAACAAAGATATCAGGGCTTTGCGGCCGGCTTATGTGCTGTCTTGCCTTTGAACAGGAAAGTAAAGGGCGTTTGTACAGCGAAGAAGAGGATATAGAGGAAGACTGAGATTTTAATTATTATTCTGCCATGTGAACTGGACTTTACTTGAGGCAGAGATCAGTGTTCCATGGGATGAGAAGGCTTTGACCTGCCAGGAATAGCTTTTCCCGGGAGTCATCTTTGCTTTGATTTTTTCGGGCAGTGATATGTAGTTGTTTTTCGTGCTTTTTTCCCAGAGAAGTTCATCATTATATATAAAGACTTTGTATTTGATATCTTCACCTAAGGCTTCCCACTTGAATTCTGAGGGGATCGCTTCAGATATAAGTGTGATGGAAACACCCCTGACTGCATCATCACTTACAATAAATTCGGGGGTTTTATGGATCACGTTCGGAATGATACCGAACACTATGATCAGAACCAATGCGGCTGTTGCAACTGCTGATATAAGGGGCTTTGGTGAAAGAAATCCAAATATTTTCTCTCTCACCCGGCTTTTAGACTCTTCTTCGATACGGATATCTTTGAATATTGAGTCCGCTTTATCCTTTACCACCAGAATAAGTTCGTTCCTTTCTTTTGTTTCCTCAAAACAACGGGGACAGTTGAAGAGATGTTCTTCAAATTCTTCCCTTTTCTCCTTGCTCAGTCTTCCGAACAAGTAATCATCGATTAAGTTCTCATATCGGCATTTTCTCATTTGTTTTGCCCCTAAATTAATTTCACTAATTTAGTCGAAGTAAACGCATAATTACGGAAAATTTTATTTTTTCATTAATTTTTTTAGTAATTTTTGTGCATAATGCACTCTTTCGCTTACGTTTCTCGGGGAAATACCCAGTCTTTTTGCCACTTCTTTTCTTGAAAGGTCTTTATAATAATACAGATAGAGGATTGTCTTGTATTTTGGCTTCAGTTCCTCCAATTTTTTGGCCAGAAGCTCAGCTCTTTCCTTATCTTCTATTTGCTCGTGAGGATCAGGGAATGGATCGGAATCCGGAAGATATTTCGTGGCTATTTTCTTTTTTCTTCTAATATAGTCGACGATTCTTCTTCTTGTTATGGTGTAAATAAAGGTTCCTACGGAAGATTCACCTTTGAATTGTCCGGATTTTATCTTTTCTATGGCATTGAGCATTATTTCATTGACGATATCTTCCCATTCAGGTGTGTGGGCCCCAATTGATTTTTTTACTTTAAATGTAACAAGAGGCCGGTATTCAGCCGTAATTTTCTCTAAATCGTAGGAATTATCTTTTTTTTTCACTTTCAGCCATTATAAAACGTGTTTCTTACATTGGCAAGCATCCTGATTTTATTAAAAAGGACCCTTGTTCTATTCTTCGTCCCTTATCTTGTCCCTATAGGACTCAATGCCTACCAGTATTTCTCTGGGCTTGCTTCCTTTGGACGGGCCGACAATCCCCTCAAGCTCCATCTGATCGATGATTCTGGCTGCCCTGGCATATCCCAGCCTCAGTTTCCTTTGAAGATAGGAAGCAGAAGCCTGGCCCGTACTCAAAATAAGTTCAACGGCTGTTTCAAACATTTCATCTTTTTCTTCGGTTTTGTCCCTTGTTTCTCTGGATGGCCTTTTGAGTGTCTTTATGATTTTTTCATCGTAGTCAGGTTTTCTCTGCCCTTTTATGTATTTCAACAGCCGGCTTACTTCCTGAAGGGATATAAAGGAACTGTGAAGCCTTATTATTTTGGGATAGTTAGGGGGCATAAACAGCATATCTCCCCGGCCCAGAAGCTTTTCAGCCCCTCCGGTATCCATGATGATCTGGGAGTCGATTTTTGACGGAACCCTGAATGATATGCGGCATGAGAAGTTGTTCTTGATGGTTCCGGTTATGACGTCTGTTGAAGGACGTTGGGTGGCCACAACCAGATGGATACCCACGGCCCTTGCCAGTTGAGCCAGTCTTCCTATGCAGTACTCCACTTCCTTATCTCCGATCATCATCAACTCCGCTAATTCATCAATAATGATCACGATATAAGGAAGAGGTTTCAGCTTTTCTCTCTCTTTTTCCTCAATCTCGAGCTTCATATTTGGATTGCTTGAAAGTTCCTTGATACGTCTGTTGTACTGGTCAATATTCCGCACCTTTAAACGTCCCAGTGCTTGATATCTCTCATCCATTTTATTTATGGCATCATAAAGGATATTGCTGGCCTTATTGGGATTTTTGACCACCGGGCAAAGAAGATGGGGGATACCGTCGTAGAGAGAAAATTCCAGTCTTTTAGGGTCGATCAATATGACCCTGACTTCTTCAGGGCTTGCTTTATACAGGATGCTCGCAATGATGGAGTTCAAAGCTACGCTTTTTCCTGTTCCCGTGGCCCCTGCTATCAGGAGATGGGGCATTATGGAAAGGTCGGTGATATAAGGTTCTCCGTGGATGTCCTTTCCAAGACCGATGGTGAGCTTGGAGGGAGATTCCATAAATTTTTTCGTTTGGATGATATCCCTGAGTTTGATGATCTCTCTTTTATTGTTCGGTATTTCAATCCCCAGGGAGGATTTTCCGGGTATGCGCTGTATTCTCAGGGATTCTGCGCCCAGGGCAAGGGAAAGGTCTTCCGTCCGGCTGGAGACCTGGCTGACTTTGACTCCCGGGCTTGGGTAGAATTCATAGGTGGTGACGATAGGGCCGGGATGGTATTCTTTCACCTCTCCGATGACCCTGAACTGAGAGAGCTTATCTTCAATGATCTGTTTTTTTTCATACAGCTCGTTTTTGTCTATTTTATCCGCTTCCTTACCCGGGTCCAGGAGGCTTAACGGGGGGAATTGATAGTCCCCCTTGTTTTTCAATTCCGGAAACAGGAATTCCTCCTCAGGAGATGTTGGCTCTTTTTGAGGGGCCGGCTTTTCTACTGGGACGGGTTTTTTTATAATGACCTGTTTTTTTGGTTTTTGTTTTGAATACTTCTCTACGACTCTTTTTCTCATTTTTTCTTTGTTTTTCTGTTTTTTATAGTCAGTGATCCTGATCCTTAGTTCTTTAAACAGGAATTTAAAAAACCTGAGGAAATAATCAAAGATGGTTCTTATCTGTATATGGGTCGAGAAGAGAACAACAACGAGCAGCAGGCCGAATAAGATAAGAAAAGAGCCGAGGTGATTGAAGTATTTTATCAATAAGGAAGATAGCAGATCTCCGATAGCTCCTCCTGCGGAAATGTCACTTCCTTTCCATGAGGCTGTATTGAATATCATGGAGAAAAGAGGGCTGATCAAAAAGCATATAAGAAGGCTTTCTCCTGTCATTGAGAGAAATCCCCCCTTTTTTTTGGGGAAAAACGCTTGAAAGCCAAGGAAAATCAGGGCGATGGAAAGGACGAATGAAGTGAATCCGAGAAACTGAAGGAGTGCTTCTGATAAGGAAGCCCCGACTTTTCCTCCGTAATTGTGGACTTTTTTACTAACCGTTGAAACAGATGCCCATGACGGGTCGTCGGGACTGTAGCTTATAAGGCTTATGAGTATGAAAACAGAAAGAAGAATAAGCAGAACACCTGATACATCCCGCTTTATACGGCTCTGGGCTTCTTTTTTTGTTTTTTTTGCTTTTCTAACCGGTTTTTTTCTTTGCGCCATCTCGAAAATTATACCATATTTATACTTTAAATATTAGAGAAGGTATGGTTCGAAAGACCCAGGTACAAGCAGGCAAAATCATCTATGGATACTTTTTCTGCACGGATATGGGGATCCAAGCCGCACTTCCGGAAGCTTTCTTTCATCTGTTCTAAAGGAAATCCCAGGGGTTTGAGACTGTTTTTTAGTTTTTTCCTTCTTTGTGAAAAAGCCTGTTTTAGAAAGCTTTTAAATCCGTCTGTATTCATGAAGGGATAAAGAGGCGCGCTTCTTTTTTTAAGGGTGATAAACGCTGATCTCACTTTGGGGGGAGGAGTGAAGCTTCCAGGTGAAAGGAGAAACCGGATTTTGGCGGAAAATATGTTTTGCAGGAGAATGGAGAGGGGCGCGTATTTTTTCGTTCCGGGAGACGCGCACACCCTTTCCGCCACTTCTTTCTGCAGCATGAAATGGCATTCCCGGATCATATCAGGCTCCTCGAGCAGTTTGAAAAGGATCTGGGAGGATATGGAGTAAGGAAGATTTCCGGCTAACTTGGTGTTTCCCGGTTTGGCCAGGCGGTTGAAGTCGGTCTCAAGAACATCTTCCTGCCGGATTTCCAGATGAGGCGGTTTGTTTTTTTCAAGATAAGGGACAAGCGATGCGTCTTTTTCCAGGGCAATGACCCGGCCGGCTTTTTCAGCCAATAAATGAGTGAGGGAACCTTTGCCGGCCCCGATTTCTATGATCAGGTCCTTTTTTTGAGGCGCTATACAGTCAATGATCTTGTTGAGTGTGTAGGGATTGGTCAGAAAGTGCTGGCCCATGGCTTTCCGGGGATTTTTTTTCATGACTTTATTTTATGATTATTTCCTCTACTAATCCACCTGAGATTTTTTATTTTAAAAGAGCCACCTTTTAATTTTTATTTGCATTAAAAAAAAGTATAATATGGTTATAAAAGGGATTAATTTCATTTAAAAAGAATATGAGATATATAGTTTTAATAAATATCTTATTATTATTAGTTTTGAATCTCGGGTTCCAAGATATCCAACATGAAGCGGTGGCCATTAACATCGAGGTCCCTGTCCGTGTCTATAAAGGAGATGCATTCATAGACAGCCTGACCATTGAGGATTTTGAAGTCTACGAAGATGGCATTTTACAAAATATCGAAGCGGTTTATCTCATAACAAAAACAGAGGTCCAGAGAAAAGAAAAGGCAGCGGAGATAGAAAAAATCCCTATTCCCGAGGTTTCGAGGTGTTTTGTACTTGTGTTTGAAGTCATTAACTGGCTTCCTCGAATCAATGATTTGATCGATTATTTTTTCGATACGGTTTATCAACCTGGAGATTACTTGATCGTCACAACCCCTGTTAAATCCTATAATCTAAGTAAAAAAGCTTTAAAACAGATGCCCAAAGACCAGATTGCCAGTCAATTGAAGAGCCTTTTAAGGAAAGACATTATAGAAGGATTATTATCTTCTCTACTACACACCCAAAGATTACAAAGCGGATAATAAGTTCCACAAGATAGAAGTGAAAGTCAAAACAGGCCGCTTCAGGATCACTCACCGGGAAGGATACATAGCTGATTGATTTGTCACGTTTCTTAAATCACTGTACCTGATTCCTATCCTTGAAAGGGAGCGGCAATGGTTTATTTGAAAAGAAAAAGTAAAAGAGCCGTCTATAAAATGAGGAAGTAAAAAGTAAAATATTTTCATGGCAACCTTGCAACCTTTTCAGTGTTCTCTCCGTACATATATATGTATCGTATTTCGATAAATGCAGAAAAGAAAAAGAAAAGAGGCTCTCCTTGAAATCCGAAAAGTCTATGAAAACATATGGGACAAAGTCCCTAAAAAGGCCTTAACATAAAGCAACAATGAGTGAACCAAAAAAATCTCCCCGAATTGCAGAATGGATCCTCAAAATCATGCTCCGCCGAAACGAGCAGTGTGAAAAATTGGGAGACTTTGAAGAGGGATTTCAGTATGAACGCCAAAAAAAAGGCACAAAAAGGGCTCAACTGTGGTATTGGTCCCAAACGTTCAAAGCCATCCCTTTTAGTGTTAAAAATTTTGTTTACTGGAGTTTGGAAATGTTAAAAAATTATCTTAAAATCGCTTTGCGTCATATCAAAAGGCACAAAGCCTACTCATTTATCAATATCACAGGGCTGGCCGTAGGGATCACCTGCAGTGTTCTCATGCTCATGTGGGTTCAGGATGAACTCAGCTTCGACCGGTTTCATCAAAACGCTGCCGAGCTTCACCGGATCCTGCTCGATCCTCAGGAAGCAGCCACCACACACGAAGCTGTATCTCCCCCAATTTTAGCAAGAAAGATGAAAGAGGAGTTTCCTGAAGTGGTCAATGCGACCAGAATCACGCCCCACGGACAAATGCTTTTCACTTTCGAGGATAAATCCTTCAACGACCAACGCGGACTTTTAGCCGATCCTTCCTTTTTTGAGATGTTTGACTTTCCTTTTATTCAAGGAGATCCATCGTCCGCATTGACCGAGCTGAACTCAATTGTTCTCACTCAGAAAGTGGCTAACAAGTTTTTCGGGGATGACGATCCTTTGGGCAAGACAATCACAGTGAATAACAATAAGGATTTTACGGTAACCGGAGTCATCGACGATGTCCCCGCCAATTCACACCTGCAGTTCGATTTTGTCCGACCGTTTAAGCTTTTTGGGGAGTCGGGACGGGACCTGGATAGCTGGGGAGATGTCTCTTTCTACACCTATGTCCAGCTGCAGGGGGGAGCCTCTGTCCAAGCGGTCAACAACAAACTCAAGGAGATGGTCGAGAGGGACGACCCTGGTCACAATATGTATTACCTTCAACCGCTGATTCGGATCCACCTTCACTCGAATTTTAATTTCGATTTTGCCTCTCACGGTAATGTCATCTATATCTATATTTTTGCTGCAGCGGCTCTTTTTATCCTTTTGATCGCCTGTATCAATTTTATGAACCTGGCTACAGCCAGATCAGCAATTCGAGCCAAAGAAGTGGGGATGAGGAAAGTCATCGGGGCCCACAAGTCAGATATCATCAAGCAGTTTTACGGAGAATCTATCCTCTCCTCGTTGTTCTCGCTGGCCATCGCTTTTGTTTTGATCCTTCTTTTGTTGCCCGCCTTCAACAATCTTTCCGGAAAAGAGCTTTCTTTTAGCCTGTCCGAAAATACCGAATTGATTCTGGTTTTATTGATTATCGGGATTTTTACAGGCATTCTCTCGGGCAGCTATCCGGCTCTCTTTCTCTCAGCATTCCGTCCGATTGCAATCTTTCGCGGGGCTTTTCGGTCAGGAGTACGCGGAGCTGGCTTTAGGAAAATTCTGGTAGTTACCCAGTTTTCCCTGACGATCATCTTGATCATCGGGACGCTGGTCGTACACCGACAGCTCAGTCATATCAGGGGGACAAACCTGGGCTACGACAAAGAACACGTAGTTGTGTTTGCCCAGCGGGGAGAAATGAGGAAAAACTCCGATACGGTCAAAACTGAACTGCTCAGAAATCCAGATATTTTTAGTGTTACTTTCAGTTCCAGTCTTCCAACCCATATCGGAAGCGGCACATCGGGGGCTTGGTGGGAAGGCAAAGAACAGGGCATCCGGGTGCAGATGCAGATCAACTCTGTCGATTATGACTATATGGACACAATGCGGATGGAAATGGTCCAGGGCCGGTTTTTTTCGAGAGATCACCCCTCGGATAATAAGGCTTTTGTGCTGAATGAAGCAGCCGTAAAAGCGACAGGAATGGAATCTCCCCTAGGGAAGGGATTCCGTGCATTCGGTATAGAAGGTCCCATCATCGGTGTTATCAAAGACTTCCACTACAAATCCCTCCACACCAAAATCGAGCCTCTGATTTTGTTGATTGCTCCACAGGCGTACTATCACGCAACTGTGAGGGTCAATGGCGAGAATCTTAAAAGTGCCTTGGCCTCCGTAGAGGAGTCATGGAAAAAATTTGCTCCAGGTTTTCCTTTCGAGTTTTCTTTCCTCGACGATCGCATCGACAACCTCTACAGGGCCGAACAAAGGATGGGAAAGGTCTTCAATTCTTTTACGGTGCTGGCCATTTTTATCGCCTGCCTCGGCCTTTTTGGCATGGCCTCTTTCAATGCAGAGAGGCGGACAAAAGAGATCGGAATCCGTAAAGTCCTTGGGGCTTCGATCCCCAATATCCTGATCTTGCTGTCAAAAGAGTCCACTTGGCTTATTCTGATCTCTAATATCATTGCCTGGCCGGTAGCTTATCTCATCATGCACCAGTGGCTGCAAAATTTTGCTTACAGGACAAATATTGAACTCTGGATTTTCTTTGCCTCGGCCCTTGCTGCCCTGCTTTTAGCTTTGCTGACCATCTGCCTCCAGTCCATCAAAGCAGCTCTGACAAATCCTGCCGACTCCCTCCGCTACGAATAGGGGGAAAGTAGGGGAAGCAGTTCATCAGTGGTTCGAATGATTTTATACCTACTTTTGATTTTGAATTTTAATGTCAATTAGAGTAAGATAAGTTGACCTCTTAAGGAAGGACCGCATGAAAGAACACAAAGCCAGTGTTCAGAAAGAACTGATCGGGGAAAAATCCGCCTCTCAAAAATACCGGGAGCTCTTTATCGGCCGAAGCGGCCTCTGGAGTTTTATTAGATACGAGCTTATTATCCTGTTGTTCTCCTGGATGCCCGGAGCCCTGGGTATCTTTATGAGAAAGATCTTTTATACGCTTCTGTTTAAAAGAGTAGGAAAGGGAGTAGCTTTTGGCCATCACATCACCATCCGGCATCCTCACAAGATATCCATCTCAGACAATTCGTTCATTGATGACTACTCTGTATTGGATGCCAAAGGGGATGATAATGAAGGGATCAGGATCGGCAAAAACACCTATATCGGCCGCAACACCACGCTGAGCTGTAAAGGCGGGAGCATATTTCTCGGGGATTATTCCAATATTTCCGCAAATTGCTCTCTTCTTTCTGAGACCATTATTGAAGTGGGTGCGTATACTTTTCTTGCCGGTCACTGCTATCTGGTGGCCGGAGGAAACCACCGGTTTGAAAGGACCGATATACCCATTATGCTGCAGCCTTCAATAGACAGGGGAGGGATACGCATAGGGGATGACTGCTGGCTGGGAGCCTCTGTCGTGGTTTTGGATGGGGTCAACATAGAAAAGGGTTCTGTGATCGGAGCCGGAGCTGTGGTCAACAAATCGCTTCCTGAATATTCCATTGCTGTCGGTGTTCCCGCAAGAAAGGTAAAACAAAGAAACAAATCCGGGCAGGACCGTAATTCGTGATTCTCAATAAGGAAAAAAAATGGTTCCCTGCGGCGCTGCTTTTTTTGTTCTTTACTGCCGTGGGTCTTTCCTTTTATTTCTCTATTTGTTTAAAAATTAACTCTATCACCATTGATGACCACGGCTTTCATCCTTCGGTTTTGCTTTTGATCCTGCTGACCGCTGTTTTTTTTATCGCGCTCGTTCTCTTATGGAGGGGCACGGCTTCGTTTGAGAGCCGGTTTTTCAAAAAGGAATTTTCTTTTTTTATCAGGAAGGATCTGTTTTCCTTTATGCCTTTGAGCCTCTCTCTTCTCTCTCCTTTTCTCCTGTCTCATTACCTAACCGCAGGGGATTTAAAGGTCAGGCTGAAAATCCTTGCCGTTTTGATGGTGTTTGGTTTTCTTATCATAAAATGGGTTCAGGTCAGCCGATTGGAAAGGGTGCGTGAATCCTTTGAAAAATTAGGGGGCTGGTTCCGGGCGCTTTCCCTAAGAAAGAAAATATTCACCCTTTTTATAGTGTCCTTTATTATCTATAACCTCTGCAGCTTCGTGCTGATCCGCAACGGAAGGGATTTTACCGGGGATGAGCCCTATTATCTTCTTACGACCCACAGCCTTTATGAGGACCGGGATATCAACGTAGCCAACAATTATCTAAACAGAGATTATTATCATTTTTATTCAAAAGAAAAGTACCCTGATTTGAAGTTGGGGATATACGCCCGTGCCGGAAAAAAGGGGAACCAACACATCTATCCCATAAACCTTCCCGGCATATCCGTTCTGATGCTGCCCCATTACTGGTTGAGCCGTTTTTTTAATGGAGAAGCCCGCACGTTTGTCTTGAGTGTGAGCCTCTCTTTTTGGGCGTGCCTTCTCGGGATCCAGCTTTTTCTTTTTTTCCAGGAGCTCTGGAGAAAAGAAAAGATCTCTCTTTTTTTCTGGTTCCTGTATTCTTTTACAGTACCTGTCCTGTTTTATTCCATACATCTTTATCCGGAAATAGTGGTCGCGTTTTTCTCTTTGTATGTGTTCAGGAAAGTGCGCTCTCAAAAGCCTTTATCTATTTTTCAGCTCGTTTTGTGCGGGCTTTTTCTTTCAACTTTTTTCTGGTTCGGCTTAAAGTACAATATGGTCTTCTGGCCCCTTTTGCTGGTAGCTGTTTATTTTTTACTCAAAGAACACAGGGTCCGGTGGCGAGTCGTCTGTTTTCTGGTTTTCCCGGCCGTATCCGTGGTCCTGTTTTACTCTTTTGTTTATTCACTTTACGGCACTGTCAATCCCATTTCCATATACGAAGGCATTCTAACGCCCGAGAAACTAAAGGCTTTTAAAGACCTGGTTTTGAGTATTCCGGCCTGGCTGAGGATCGACAGTTTTTTTGATTACTTTCTTGACCAGAGAGACGGACTGCTTTTGTACGCCCCTTTTTACTTTTTTTTCTTTGCCGGGATCGTGGAGATGTTCCGGCGCTCCAAAAAAGACCTCATCGCTCTTCTCTTTATCTCCGTGCCCTTTCTTCTGAACTATGCGTTTTTGACTCACAGGCAGGGATTTTGCCCCCAGGGAAGGATTCTGACTCCTTTATCCTGGATCTTGATCGTGTTTGTGGGTTATTTTTTTGTTTATAACAGGAAAAAGGTCTATTCCTGCCTTTTTTCCCTTGGATGTGCGGCCAGTTTCATCATCGCGGTCCTGCTGCTGGTTCATCCATCTTTTCTCTATCAATCCACGACCCATATCCATACATTCAGAGCCGGAGATCTGTTTTTGTTCCTCAGCAGTCTGAATGTCTCTATTCCCGGATTTCTGCCTTCCTTTATTAAAATCAACAATCTGTCCTATGTGCCGAATTACATATGGCTCGGACTCATCATTGTTTTCATTTTGGGATATGTCACCAAGAGGGATTGTTTTTTCAGTAAAAAAATAAGGGCAGCGCCGGTGTTCACCATCATCAGTTTTATCTTTCTTTTTTGGTGGCTGGCGCTTTATCCCAGAGCGGTTCTGATCCACCCTCAGAAGGCGGATTTCCCCGCATTGGAAAAATTGACTTTTTATTCATTAAGCCGTTTGGTTGAAATGCAAAGACCCGGAGAGTTCAGGATCTCTCAAGACAACAGAAATTACCAATTCTTCTTCACCTCATGGCGGGAAATAAAAAAATTAGAGATCGGATTCCGGTCTTTAAGAGGGGAACACAGCGTCGAATGCCGCTATTTTGACAGGGTGTTTTTTAAAGGCAGGACCTCGGAACAGGAGAAATTTTTGGTGCTCACGGAACTCCCCTTCTATTCTTACAGGAACACCCATCTTTACAGGGTGGATATTCAGGTCAACCGGGTCTCTCCTGAGGCCTTGAGAGTGCCCTTTTTTCTGCGGTTCAAACCCCGTTATTAACCAGGTTAAGAGCCTTCTTGTTTTTGAAAGATCATGATTTCAGGATTTATGAGGTTCAGGTTCGTGATTATTTCAATGTCCCGGTCTCCCCTTATTTGATGTTCGGGCAGAAGATTCAACCAGGGAGAAGACTTGTATCTCAAGACCAGTTTGTATTCATCCTCATTATCTATTATTTTCTTATACAGGACAGGGGTTGCGGATTTAACAAGGTTGGAATTGAATACGATATATCGAGAATTAGATTCTCTGATTTGGTTGTAGGTCGGACGGAGAATGTAAGTGACATGGGTGAAGCCTTTGTTGCGTGGCAGAAAATTTATAAAGCCGATGAACATTATGGATTCATGCTTTTTGATATGTTCCTGCATCCATTGTTCCACATAATACCTCGAGTCATTGACCATGATGACGTCTACAGAAAGCGAGTAGGCCGCGGAATTGACAAAGAGAAGAATGACAAGCAGATATTTTATAAATTTGAATCTTCTTGATGAATGGAGAAAGTAGGAAAGGCACAGTCCCCCGAAAAAAGACAGAATGATGTAAATAGGGAGAAGATACCTCACATAATTTCTGCCCAGAACGCTTATGAAAAAAATATAATAAGAAGGGGCGATGAGAAAAACAACAAAGAGGAGGGGATTTTTCTTTTTTCGTGTCAGGGCATAAAGGAAGCCAAGGATACATAGGACAAATATCGGAAAACTCAGGATGAAATTCAAATGCTTTACAGTCTGCCAGAGCATTTGGGAATGACCCGAAATATCATTGCTGAAAATCCTTATGCCTCTGGCTGCGCCTGTGATCAAGGAAAAATGCCTTTTGAATCCTTGAAAATTAAAGGCAAGGTTGTAAATAATGACAAATAAAGAAGTTCCTGTAACAAGGGCTGGTATTGTTTTTTTGTTGAATAAGGATTTGAGAAAACTTTTGTTTTTACTGTGGGCTTTGTTGTACCGGTACAGAGAGATGATGATAATGAACGGAGTCAGAACAAAAAGAGCATAAGCTTGGTCCTTGGTGCAGATGGAGAATACAGCTGCAGCAGCAAAAAGAATATAGTCAAACGTGTGATGGTATTTCAATATCCGTATGAAAAAATAAAGAGCTATGATAAACCAGAAAAGATAGGGGATGTCTGTGTTTGATGTTTTTGAATAATAGACAATGGGAGGGGTCAGGGCCGTGATGAACGAGGCGAAGAGAGCTGATTTTTTCTCAATTATTTCACAGCCGCACAGATAGACCATAAACACAAGGGCTGTCCCCATAAAAACACTGATCAGTCTTCCAATAATAAAAAAGACCGTATTAAGCCGTGAATCCGGCAGGTTTATGATATTCAGGGCATCCAGGGAATAAACAGGGAGATAAAAAAGAGATAGAGTGTAAAAGTGAAGAGGCGGGAATCTGGCTGACCACCCCCTTGAAAAGTTTGTTTCCATCCCGTTTGTCACAGATACCGGTGTTATCTCATCTGGGGCCCATCCCCGGGAGCTGGGACTGGGAAGCCCCCAGTTAATGCCAATGATGTTTAGGGCAAAGCTCAGGATCAGTATCAGGAAAAGTGCTCTTGGGAAAGGCCTTGCCTCTGCAGGAAGCAGGTCTGTTATAGAAAGGTTTGTGAATTTTTTCATGAATAATTAACCTGGGTTAATGGATATATCCCAAAGCTTTCAGTTGTTCCTTTAGTTTTTCATCGATTTCTGTTTTTTCTGACTTTCTTTGTTTTGCCTGGCTGTAGATGTCATTGATTCTCTTGAGGATCGTATTGGCGAGAGCCGGGTTTTTTTCTGCGATGTTGTGTTCTTCCCTTAGATCGTTTAAAAGGTCGAAAAGCTCTATTTGCGCTGTCTTGGGTGGAGGAGTGATGAAATATGTTAAGTCTTCCTCACGGAATTCTTTGTTAAGGATCAATTTGTATTTTCCTTTGCTCATGGAGATCTTCTGCGGGATATGTGAATCCAATACATTGGCACCTATATCCGCAAGAAAAGTCCTGTGTTCCTTCTCCCTGCCTTTGAGCATGGGAAGCAGGCTTTTTCCGTCAATGAGGATATCAGAGCTGTCAATGCGCATCTCTTCCAGAATAGTGGGCATGATATCCACAAGAGAGATAGTGTGGGGGATTTTCACACCGCTGAATTTATCTTCAGGAAATTTTATGATCAACGGGACTCTAATGGATTCGTTGTACAAACTGTGCCCGTGATCCCAAGCCTTATGGTCAAAAAATTCTTCCCCGTGGTCGCTGGTAAATATGATCATTGTTTTTTCATACAGGCCTGTCTCTTTGAGCTTTGATACCAGAGGCCCGATGAGGTTCTCGTCCAGGTAGCTTATTTCTCCGTCATAGAGACCGACAGCGTTATTTCTCTCTGCCTCGGGAAGTGTTTTATAGATTCCGGGTTTGCCGCCGAGATAACCGAGAAAATTCACGTGCTTCCACTGTGCGTTTTCATCAAGGAAGAGAGTGTTGTGCGGGTGAGGACAGACATAAGGATTGTGCGGCTGGTATGTGTGAAGAAAAAGAAAGAATCTTTTTCCCCTGTTGTTATCGATCCAGTTGGAAAAGGAGTCATAGATAAGCTCTGCGGAATTCATATGGAAGACACCTCCCCTTCCTTCATAGTAGGCATCGAATCCTTTGGCAAAGCCGTATTGGGCGCTTACAAATCCGCCGCCTGTAAACGCACAGGTGAAAAAGTCATTCTTTCTTAATAGGTCCGCCAGGGTTAAAACAGAGGGAGCTATTTTTTCACCGCTGTAATAAACCTGGTGATGGATCCCGTACAGAGACGTCATTATCGAGACATGAGAAGGCAGTGTCCACGGGGAGGTGGAAAAGGAGTTCATAAAGAGAGCTCCTTTGGAGGCAAGATTGTCTATTTGAGGGCTCGTGTTTCTTTCGTATCCGTAGCACCCTAAATGATCGGCGCGGAGGGTGTCAATGGAGATCAGGATGACATTCGTTTCCTTATTTCGTTTTCTGTAAATAACCGGATTTATCCAGTAAGCAAAGTAGGGCTTTTTCCCCTTTGTTTTGATAGAAATGAAGGTTTTTTTCGGGCTTTGAGGCAGCTGGATGCTGTGGAATGTTTGAGTAAAGCTGGGATTGTCTGTTTCCGGAGGAGAATGCAGGTATTCTTGAAAGATAATTTTCTCTCCTGCCTCCTTCCCCACTGTGACCAAAAACACGACACCGTCCTCCTGAGAATCTGCGGGGCTTGTTTTTTTTGCCGAGTTTTCATCTCTTGTGATTCCAATGCTGAATTCAAGAATGCTCTCTTCAGGTATTTCGGTCTCGAATCTGTAGTGAGTCTCAGGGGGAGCAAAAAGCGCGCTGACGACTCCGCTTCCCTGTCTTAGTTTTCTTTTCAATTGATAGGGATTTGATCCTGTTCCAAGGTCATTCATGAGGGATGATTTTATCGGGAAAAGCTCATCTGTCAGAGTCTCTGTTTTTTTTAAAGGCGATGCAATAATGTTTTCTTTTTCCAGATGATCGATAAACCTGTATACCTTGAACGGTGATGTTTGTGATTTTTGGCAGCCGGTTGATGCTAGAACGAAAACAGCGAGACATACAAGGAAAAGGCAGTGTTTTCTGTTTTTCATGACAGTATCAATATTGAATTCTAGCTGAATTCGGAAAAGCAATCAATTTTCCTGATGACAAATCCGGGAATATGTTGGTTTCTGGCATTATCCCTATCCTGTCAGAAAGGATATTATGGCATCCTCTTTATAATAAATTTCCACAAGTATTCTTTTGGGACCCCAAGGAGTCCCTTTCTCCAGATTCTGTCGCAGTTGGAACAGGTCTTTAGATCGTCGATGTCTTGTTGAACCAGTTTTTTCCTGAGCTGAACCATGGGACGGCCGTTCCATATCTCTTTGAGAGAATTTTCTTTTACATTGCCTGTGATGTAGGCGCCGAAAAAGTCCTGGGTGCAGGGGGAAACATCTCCGTTCCAGAAAATGATCATGGCATTCCAGGGGAACGGGCATTTGGAGTATTTGCCTTGACTCCCCTTTTTTTCTATCTCGCCTGCCCAGTTATGCAGTTCTTTGGCGATGAAGCTGTCCAAAAGAAGCCCTTTAAATTGATTGAGGAAAATCTCCTTTTCTTTTTTTAACTGCAGCTCGGGAAAATTATCGAAATTTATCACTTCTATGACAGTGAACGGCTTTTTTGAACCCAGTGATTTTTTTATCTCTAAAAACCTTTTTATATTATGGACCGTTTTATTAAAATTACCACCCACTCTTATTTTTTCATAAGTCTCTTTTTTAAAACCATCGAAGGAAAAGGACAGCCTGTCCAAGCCAGAGGATATGATGTCGCGGGCAACTTTTTCGGTAAGCAGGGAGCCGTTTGTATGGAGTTTGGTAAAGATATGATTTTCTTTGGCCAAACGGATCATATCGCCGATTTTTGGGTGAAGGAGAGATTCTCCTCTGTGGGCAAGGTTTATATCAGAAACAAATTCTTTGGCTTCATCGATAATTTTTTTGTAGACATCGAATTCCATAAATCCTTTGTCTTGTTTTTTAAGGTCCTTGTTGGGACACATCACACAGCGGAAGTTGCAGTGACTCGTTGCTTCGATCCAGAGCCGTATGGGGAGGTAAGGGAGATGTACCGAATTCTTTTGATAGTGATAAAACAGTCTCAGAAGGCGGGTCCAATAATTAAGGATATTCATTTATTTCCCTTCTCTTCCAGCTGCTGGATCACAACGGAACACGCCATATTCCCTATGACGTTTGTACTGGTTCTGACCATGTCCAGAAGTCTTTCCACTCCCAGAATGAGAGCTATTCCCTCGAGGGGAATACCCAGCTGTTTCAGGACGAGGGCAAGAGCTATGATCCCGGCCATAGGAACTCCGGCCGCACCGATCGAGGAAAGAACGGCCATAAGCACTATGGTGACCTGCCCGGTGATCCCCAGATGGATGCCGTATATCTGTGCTATAAAAACGGCTGATACTCCCTGATAAAGAGCTGTCCCGTCCATGTTAACCGTGGAACCCAGAGGGATCACAAAACTCGAGTATTCACGCTTGACGCCAATGCTTTCGACATCGTCCATTGCTACGGGGAGGGTGGCCATGGAACTTGATGTGCTGAATGCGATGATTATGGCTTCTTTAACGGCCTTGAAAAAACGAAGAGGGCTCATCCGGCCCAACAGCCTTATGGAAAGGCTGTTGATGCTGACCGTGTAAAGAAAAAGGCCTCCCAGCACGACCAGGGAATACTTGAGAAGCGTTATCAGGATATCCGTACCGAACTGGCCCACCACAGCCGCACTGAGCGCCAGCACGCCGTAAGGGGCCAGTTTCATCACGATGTGAACGACCTGGATGAAAATATCATTGAGTCCATCCAGAAAGGTGATGATAGGTTTTGATTTGTCTTTTTTTATAAGAGTCAGCACCACCCCAAAGAGAAGAGCCATGAATATTATCTGAAGCATGTTTCCATCGATGAAGGCCCTGATGGGATTTTCAGGGACAATATTAACGATGACTTCTATGATCGAAGGCTTCTCTTCCATATGTTTAAGACCGGCCTCTGCTTTGGCTTCGTAGTTTTTGTGGAGCTGTTCCTGGACATCAGGAGAAAGCCCCTTCCCGGGCTGGACCGTATTGGCCAGCGCCAAACCGATAACAATGGCGATAATTGTGGTTATGACAAAATAGACGGCTGTTTTGGCTCCTATCCTTCCAAGCTTTCTGACATCTCCCAGGCTGGCTGTGCCGAGCATCAAGGAAACAAAAACAAGAGGAACGACGATCATTGTGATAAGGTGAAGGAACACAGTGCCTATGGGCTCGATAATGAGGACTTTTTCTCCGAATATAATGCCGGCGATGATCCCAACTACCAGACCCAGGAATATCTTGGTGTGCAGTTTTATTTTTTTCATTGAAATAGAGAGTTATGATATATGTTACAAATATTTAAGTCAATCCAGGCCTTCTGATTCTTTTTATCCTGCAGTGACAAAAACATGGGTGGTCATTTTTTTAACGTTATGATATATTTACCCCGATGAGGAAAAAAAGGAAATGTGATCTGTCCCTGGTTATTCCGGTTTTTAATGAACAGGAAAATCTGGATCAGCTTTATAAGGAGATCACGGCTTCCTGTGAAAAGCTGAACAAATCTTATGAGGTGATTTTTATCGATGACGGAAGTACGGATGATTCATTGAATGTGCTCATCCGGCTGCAGAAGAGAGATTCAAGAATACGCGTTATCCGGCTGAGAAAGAATTTCGGACAGACAGCGGCCCTGTCTGCGGGGTTTGATCATTCATGCGGTGATATTATCATCACTCTTGATGCTGATCTGCAGAATGACCCGAAGGATTTTGGGATGCTTATCGATAAGATGGAAGAGGGATATGATTTGGTAAGCGGCTGGAGGAAAAAAAGGAAAGATAAATTACTCACACGCCGCATACCATCGATGATGGCTAACTGGATCATATCCGTGATAACCCGGGTTAAGCTCCATGATTACGGATGTACATTAAAAGCATTCCGAAGGGATGTGGTTAAGAATATCAATCTATATGGGGAGATGCACCGGTTTATCCCTGCGATCGCCAGCAATATAGGGATAACTATTGCTGAAGTTAAAGTCAATCACCATCCCAGACGTCACGGAAAGTCAAACTACAGCCTGATGCGCTTTATCAAAGTGGTGCTGGACCTTTTAACCGTGAAGTTTATGTTGAGCTACTCTACCAGGCCGCTCCAGATATTCGGGATTTTTGGACTTATAAGCGGCATGGCAGGGGGTGTGATAGGGATCATTCTCTCTTACCAGAGGCTGATTCTGAAACAAGGGATAGCTGACCGTCCCTTACTTCTTTTGGCCGTTCTCCTAATGGTAGTGGGGTTTCAGTTTATCACACTGGGACTTTTGGCTGAAATACTCGTTCGTGCGTATCATGAATCCATTGGGAAAAGGATATATTATATTCGAGACATATACGAATCTGATTCGGAAATAGATTTGAGCTAGACTGGATTCAAATGAAAATTCTTATGTTAGCCCCCGAACCTTATTTTCAATCGAGGGGAACTCCGATAAGCGTGTGTTTCCGTTTAAAAGCGCTGTCTTCCCTGGGACATGAAGTGGATCTGGTGACGTATCATATAGGGGAGGACAGAACCTTCGAAAATGTCAGAATCTACAGGATTGCTGACCTGTTTTCCATAAGAAATATCAAAATAGGGCCTTCATGGGCAAAGATCCCCCTTGATCTCCTGCTTTTTATTAAGGCTTTCTCTCAGCTTATGAGGAAGAGATATGATTTGATATTTTCTCATGAAGAGGCGGCCCTTTTGGGAGTCCTTTTATCCAAAATATGGAATCTTCCCCATATCTATGATATGCATTCCAGCCTTCCCCAGCAGCTCGAAAATTTTGATTTTTCAAAATCAAAATTGATGAAGTCTCTTTTTAACCGGATCGAGGGATTTATATTGAAACACTCCCATTCCGTCATAGTCATATGCAAAGACCTCTATAACCAGCTCGAACGTGCCGGTTATGAAAAGAAAGGAGTGCTGCTGGAAAATTTCCTTGATTTTGAGCCTGCCTCATTATCAGGAGAAGAGGTGATGGAAAAACGCCGTAAAATCTGTTCGAATGAGGATAAAATAGTCCTTTATACGGGAAATTTTCAGGCTTACCAGGGTATAGAACTTCTTCTTGAAGCTGTTTCCGGAGTCCGCAGCAAGAATGTGGTCTTTCTCCTGGTAGGGGGGACCCGCTCATCGGTCGAAAGAATGAAGAAGAAAGCCAAACAGCTGGGAGCTCTTCAAAGGGTTCATTTGACAGGACAGGTGGATCCTTCTGAGATTCCTTTATACATAAGATTGGCCGATGTGCTCGTCTCTCCGCGTTTATCAGGGACAAACACTCCGCTTAAGATCTATTCATATCTTAAATCGGGAAAGCCGCTTGTGGCTACGGACCTGTGGACACATACACAGGTATTGAATGAAAAGATGTGTGTTCTCGTAAAACCGGAGCCGGAAGAGATGGCCAGAGGGATTCAGTTTGCCCTTACCAGTGATGAGGCTGGATCAAGGGCAGAGGCGGCACGGAATATGTCTCAGAAGGATTATACCTTTTCAAAATACAAGCAGAAAATAGGGCAGGTCTTAGAAAAAGCGTATAAATACAAATACGGCTCATAGAGAAAAAGCATGAACGTTTGTGTAACAGGAGCGTCCGGATTCATCGGAAGGGCTCTTGTCAAAGAGCTCATCAGAGAAAAACACAGAGTGGCGGCCTTTGTGCATAAAAGAAGCCTGCCTGAAGAGAATCTATACCATGTGTATAAGGGGGATATCTGTGATTCACGGACATTGAGAAAGGCTCTGGAAAATGTGGATGTGCTTTTCCATCTGGCAGCATCCATGGGCGCATCTCAAGTAAGTGAAAGAGAGTGTATGCGGGTAAATAAGGAAGGGTCAAGAATTGTGTTTGAGACTGCAGGGGAGGCAGGAGTGAAAAGATGTGTTCATTTCAGTTCTGCAGGTGTTCTTGGCTCCGTCAAAGAAGTCCATGGGGTCAAAGAAGATTATATGAGAAATCCGATAAACGTGTATGACAGGAGTAAACTGGAAGGAGAGAACACAGCCCTTGATTTTGCCAGAAAGGGGATGGATGTCGTGGTCATACGGCCGGGATGGGTCTATGGTCCCGGAGACCGGAGAACGCTTAAGCTCATTAGAGCCATTGCCAAAAAGAATTTTGTTTTCGTTACTGGCAAAAAAACCTTTCAAACGCCTGTCTATATCAGTGACCTTGTTCACGGGGCCGTGCTTTGCGCTGATAAAGGGAAAAAAGGAGAGATCTATCACCTTGCAGGAAACGAGATATTGACTGTCAGGGAATTGGCTGAGAACATTGCGGATGCAGCGGGAGTCAGCTTCCCTTCATTCCCTCTACCGCTGTGGTTTGTTAAAATGGTTGCTTTTCTTTTGGAAAACAGTTATAAAATTATTAGCAGAGAAGCTCCTCTTACCATGGGCAAACTGGCTTTTTTTTCACATTCAAAACCCCTGTCCATAAGCAAAGCTGAAAATGAATTGGGTTATTCACCGGAGCATGATTTTAAAACAGGTATCAGAAGAACCATTGAATGGTACAAAGCCAAGGGATGGCTGAGCTCCTGATGGGGATTATTCATGTCGATTGACATTAAAAGATTTGTTTTCTAAAATTTAAGTAGTTAAGAGTGCTCTAATGGCTGGAAAAAAAGTATTGGTCGTTGATTATGACACGGAAAGTCTGGAAGCTCTGTTTAATTTGGTTTCAGGAAAAAACATGGAGGTCATAAAAGCCACTGACGGCCAAAAGGCCTATGAGAAGTACAAGTCAGAGAAGCCTGATTTGATTATCCTTGAGGCGATGCTTCCGAGGCTGCACGGATTTGACCTTACACAGAAGATCTATAAGGAAACCAAGGGCGGAGTTCCGATTATCATTGTAACCGGTTTGTACAAGGGAGCCCAGTACAGGAACGAAGCCATCAGGTCTTTTGGGGCAGCTGCTTATTTTGAGAAGCCTTATGATAAGGAAAAACTGCTGGATGTGGTAAACAGGCTGCTTCATGATGAGGTGAATATCGAGGACGACCTGCCGGAGCCCGAAGCGGTCATTGAAATTGTCAAACAAATGGAAAAGAAGGGAAAATAGGGAATGGGGGACCGCTGGACTCGGTGTAACAGCTGCCGGAGAATTCTTTATAAACAGGATATTTTAGATAATCTTTATGTCTGTCCGGCCTGTGGTTTTCATTTCAGGATATCAGCAAAGAAGAGGCTGGAACTTCTGTATGACAACGGCAAATATGAACTTTATGATGAAAAGATATATTCCACGGATGCCCTTGGATTTAAAGATTCCAAAGACTATTCGAGTCGTCTGAAAGAGCAAAGGAAAAAAACATCTCTCCAGGATGCGGTTTTGAATGCAGAAGGTTTCTTGGGAGGAATCAAAGTCCTCATCTCGGCCATGGACTTTTCTTTTATGGGAGGGAGTATGGGCTCTGTGGTCGGAGAGAAAGTGACCAGGGCTTTTGAGAAGGCGCTCGATGAAAAAATTCCTGTGGTCGTGGTTTCGTGTTCAGGCGGGGCAAGGATGCAGGAAGGGGTTCTGTCTTTGATGCAGATGATGAAGGCAAGCGCTGCTATTGGAAGACTTGATCAGGCAGGAATCCCTTATATTTCCGTGATCACGGATCCCACCACAGGAGGGACGACAGCGAGTTATGCTATGCTGGGGGATATCAATATAGCCGAACCCAACGCATTGATTGGATTTGCAGGCCCGAGAGTTATTGAACAGACCATAAAAGAAAAGCTTCCCAAAGGATTCCAGCGTGCTGAATTTTTGCTTGAACATGGAATGCTGGATGGAGTGGTAGAAAGAAAAGACCTGCGTTCCTATCTAATCCGCGCTCTGCGTGTTTTCCTTAATCAGCCTTCATGAATTACCGGGAATGTCTGGATTATCTAGCCCGTATTCAGTCCCTGGGCATAAAGTTCGGTCTTGATAATGTCCGTGCTGTATTGAACGAATTAGACAATCCTCAAAAAGAATTTAAAACCATCCAGGTCGCCGGTTCGAACGGAAAGGGTTCTGTATGCGCGATGGTCACCAGGATTTTGACCTTACATAAGATTAAATGCGGGCTTTTCACCTCCCCCCATTTGGTTGACATTGAGGAACGGATAAGGATTGGGACGGACCTTATTCCCAAAACAGAATTTTGCCGGCTGCTGTCGTTTTTGAAACAAAAAATCCAAAACCTGATAAACCGGAGTGTACTTAAGACACCTCCTACCTATTTTGAGCTCATGACCATCCTGGCCGTGCTTTATTTTAAAGAGAGTTGTGTTGACATGGCGGTGCTGGAAGTCGGGATGGGGGGAAGATTTGATGCCACTACAGCTGTGGACCCTGTGGTAACGGCGATCACGACCATTTCCGGAGAACACCAGGAATATTTGGGGGAAAGTCTTTCTCAAATCGCTTTTGAAAAGGCAGGAATCATTAAGCCGGGGATTCCCGTTGTCTCGGGTGTCATTGATGAAGGACCGAAGAGGGTCATTCGAGAGAGAGCCGAAGCGCTCAGGGCTCCGTTTTTTAATGTTTTCGGAAAGAATACGAGATTTGTGAAAAAAAGAAGGGAAGACCGGTATGTCTTTGATTATGTTCTCAATGATAAAGTGTACAGATATTCAACAGGTCTCCCCGGATATCATCAGGGGAAAAATGCGGCCGTAGCCATTGGTATTGCTGAACAGGTCCATCAAAGATGCCAAAAGCTGGATAAAAAAAAGATCATTGATGGGATCGAGTCAACAGAATGGCCGGGCAGGCTGGAAATCGTTTCAAGAAAACCTCTGGTCATCATGGATGGCGCCCATAATATCGAGGGAGCCAAGGCTTTGAGAGAGTACCTGGATGAATTCACGGGCTCTGTTTCCGTGCTGGTATTTGCAGTGATGAAAGGAAAGAAAATAAAAGAGATCTCTGATATTTTGTTTCCAAAAGCAGAGAGAGTCATCATCACCAGGTTTCGATTCTACAGAGCGGCTTCTACGGAAGAGATACTGTCCGAGACCCTCCGTCATAAGTATAAAATAACGTGTGAGCCTGATCCGGTTAAGGCATTAAGGTCGGCTGTTCGTTCTGCCGGAAGGACCGGTTCCATATTGATTGCCGGGTCTTTATATATCGTAGGGGAGATGAAAAAAGCTCTAAGGGAAAGCGATATTTTGTCAGGCATCTAAATTTCGTCAGCTCACTTTATTTGCATTGAATTGTCCAAATAAAGCGGATTATTACTCATAGCGGATAGCATCTATAGGATCGGCCAGAGCGGTTTTTATAACCTGATAGCTGATGGTTAGCAGAGCTGCGATAAAAGAAAAGGCCATTGTTGCCAAAAAAACTCCCGCATCCAACTTAGTCTGGTACACAAAGAGACTCAAGAACATTTTCGTGGCAAAATAGGCTAATGGGACCGCAATCAAGTTGGCAATCAGGATGATCTTGAGAAACTTCTTAGAGATTAGGAACATGATTTCTGGTATGGAAGCGCCGAGGATTTTTCGGATGCCGATCTCCTTTTTTCTCTCCGCCAGGAGGAGCGAGGCAAGACCGAACAAACCCAAGCATGAGATGAAAACTGCCAAAAAAGCAAAACTGTTAAAGATCGTATTTATTATCTTCAGAGGAACATAGATCGTCTCAAAAAAATCGTCAAGGAAATGGTAGTCGAACGGAAATTCAGGTGATACTTCCTTGAAGACCTTCTCGATATAGGCAAGGCTTCCAGGTATATCTTCCGGGCTTATCTTGACCAGAAGATCGTAGTACCAGCTGGGCTGGATACCCATGACCATCGGTGAGATATCGAAGATCAGCGGTTTATGGTTGAAATCCTTGACGACACCGATGATTCTTCCCACTCTTCCAGCCAGGGAAACTCGCTTTCCGACCGGGTCGGTCATTCCCATGAAACGGACGGCCGATTCATTAACCAGATAAGCCTCTGTGGCATCTGTGGTGTGCTTCTCAGAAAAATCCCGGCCTTCCACGATTTCCAGATCAAATGTCTCTGCATAATCGTGATCTACATATAAAAAATTTATTTCCACTTCTTTATCCGTAGCCATTCCGTCCCATTCAAAATCATTGACATTGAAAAGGAAATGAGGAGGAGCTGAGGCATATGTAACATTGAGGATACGTGGATCCTGTAGCAGCCTCTCCTTGAATGATTTATGGGAATCTCTTAACTTGTCATTCACCTGTATATGGACGATTTGTTCCCGCGAGAAACCGAGCTCGGCATTTCGGATGTGGTGCATTTGTTTGTAGGCGACAACAGTCATGATGATTAAAAGGATAGAGACAGAAAACTGACTGATAACGAGGATCGTCCGCATTACAGAACCTTGTCTCCCTTTGCTGAAATCTTTTTTCAAGGTTTTTGCAGGTTGGAAAGCAGAGAGAAAAAGAGCTGGATAACTCCCGGCAACAAAACCTGTCACGATTACCATAAAAAGGAGAAATAGGTAGATAGCAATATTCCTTGAACCTAATAAGGAAATCTCTTTGGCTTGCAGTCTGTTGAAAACCGGAAGGACAAGATCAACCAGAACGATAGCCAGAAAAGAAGATATCAAGGTAAAAAACATGGATTCTCCAAGGAATTGTCTGATGATATCCGATCTTCTGGCCCCAACCACCTTGCGCATTCCCACTTCCCGTGCCCGGGTGCCGGAGCGGGCTGTAGTGATATTCATGAAATTAATACAGGCAATGGCCAGGATCAAAACCGCAATCAAGGCAAAGATCAGAACCAATCTTCTGTCACTGCGTCCTCCCTGTGCGATATTTAAATGGGCTTCTCTGACAGGTTGCAGAGAGATGACAAAATCATCCCCAGGATGATGTTTCTGGATAGTGCCGGCAATTTTGCGGCTGACATCTCCGATGGCAACTCTTTCCTGAAGCAGGACATAACAATCGGCTTCGCGTGCCCAGGAAGAAAGCCGTTTGCTTTCAGAAAGCTTTAGTGGTGCCATAAAGTCAAATTGAAGGTGTGAATTGTATGGGATCTTTTCAATGACCCCGGTGACGACAAGGTCGTGTGAGTTATTCCAGCGGAGGACCTTGCCCATCGGATTCTCATTACCGAGATATTTCTGGGCTGCCTCGGCTGTAATCACAACAGAGTTCGGGTTGTTCAAGGCCGTGGCTGGATTCCCTCCGATGAAATTATAAGTAAACATGAAAAAAAAGGAGGGATCAGCAAAGAAAAAGCGCTGTTCATAAAAAGCGATGTCGCCATAACGAAGAGAACTTCTGTATGCCCGGGTTCGAACACGGACTGTCTCAACAATTTCGGGGTGTTCACTCTTAAGGATCCGGGGAAGAATATAGGGCGAACTGGGTATACCCGGATCGCCTGGATCCCCTGCTTTCTTAAGAATAATCCGACAGAGTCTTTCGCTGTGCTCGTGGAATGTGTCGTAATTCAATTCGTCATAAACCCAAAAAAAGATCAGGATGAAGCACGCAATCCCCATGGTCAGTCCTGCGATATTGATGAAGGAATATCCCTTGTGTTTCCTGATGTGCCTGAAAGCTGATTTGAAATAATTTTTAATCATAAAAGCTCCTGTGCCTTGAGGGTCTCTTCTGAGAGCATAGTATTCAGAATTTAATAAGCAAATTTTATGCCAGGATGGGCAGAAGCATGAAAACAGGTTGGGTCAGATACACTATAACGATTTAACTGTTCTAAATTGAACGTTACGTGTTCGTTATTGAACATATCCAAAACTCCAAAGAAAATGTTGTGATTTCGTTTTTCCGTCGATCGATCCCAGGCGTTCACAGTGATTTCTCTGTAGCTTTCCTGTGAGCTGCTAAATATCTCTTATCGATTCTCATCCATAGACGGTTTTTTACTCATAGATAGAGAGTGTCAGGGGCTCAAAAGAGCTCTCAGGGGAAGCCATTTTTGATTATGCATAATAGGTTTTATCTTTTTAACTTCTGAGACTTCATTTATCCGCAAAACCCTCTTCCGGTGAATCATCGAAGTTAGAGACAAGGTTTTCTGGGGTCACGTTTTTGGGGTCTTTGAGTTCTTGCTTTTTTAGGGAAAAAGTGGTACATTTCCCCTTTAATTTTTATTGCTATAATCTGATTATAAAATGATTTCGGTAGACATAAGTTTAGTAGTCGTTTTTATTCTCATATGGATTCTCTTGGCTGTTCTCACCAGAATATATTTCAACCCGGTCCGCAGGGTAATGAAGGAAAGGGATTCAAAAATATCAGATGACACAAAAGCCGGGAAAAATGCGGATGAAAAATATGAGAAAATCATAGAAAAAATCGAAGAAGACCTTAAGGCAGCAAAAAATTCTTCTGCTCAGGTAAAAGATAGCTTTGAAAAGCAAGCCCTGAAAGAAAAAGAAAAAATGATGTCAGATATATCTTCAGAGTGTCGGGCTCAGGTCAAGGAAGCACAAAGAGCGCTGGACGAACAGATAAGTGAGTTGAAAAAAAAGATCCATAAAGAGAGTGGAGACCTGGCAAAAAAAATAGGAGACAAGATATTAGAGTGATGTCCAATAAAAACGTTTTTTGGATTCTTTTATTCATTATTCCCCTTTTCTTATGCATGTCTCCTGAAAACACAGGCCATTCGTCAAATTCAGGGGAATTTTTGGGGAAAGTGGTCAATTTCGCAGTGCTCTTCGGAGGGCTTTTTTTACTCCTCAGAAAACCCATAAAAAATTATCTTAATGAGAGAAGTAAAAAGGTAGACCTGTCCATAAAAGAGGCTGCGGAAGCCAGGAAAGGATCGGAAAAGCAGTTGAGGGGAGCTCTGGGGAGGTTGGAGGAGATTTCCGAAGAAGTCAAAAGGATTAAGGAAGAAGCCGAATCAGAAGGGGAAAAGCAAAAAGAAAGAATCATCGAGAGCGCCAGGCAGGAGGCCCAACGCCTGAAAGAACTGACTAAACAGGAAATCGATTCTCTTTATGCTTCAGGAATAAAAGAGCTCAGAGTGTATGCAGCGGAAATAACAACCAAAGCGGCCGCAGACAGGATAAAGCAAAGGATGACCCCGGAGCTTCAGTCTGCTATTATTGATAATTCCATTGAAAGGCTTGATGAGTTACATGAAAACACAGATTATCGTTAAAAGATATACCCAGGGACTTGTGGATTCCATTAAGGATGATAGGGAATTCTCCCGGATTCTAAAGGAACTGGAATATTTCAATGAGCTCGTGATTTCCCGAAAGGACCTGCATGATGCCCTGTTAAAGCCTTTTATCCCTCCTTCAAAGGCAAAAAAGATTGCGGAAGAATTATTAAAGAAAGCCAAGGCAAGCCAAAAAACAGTCCGATTCCTCTTGCTGTTGATAGAAAAAGAGAGATTCACCCTACTTGATGATATCCTGTCCATTTTGCCGGACGCCTGGAACGAGAAAAGGGGCATAGTGACTTTGGAGGTTTCTACGGTCATTCCTTTAAATAAAAATCAGGAAAAGAGATTAAAGGAAAAGTTAGAGAAGATAGAGAAAAAGCCGGTTTCGCTCAAATATAAGATAGACAAAGATTTAATGGGAGGTCTTTCCATACGCAAAGAAAATGAATTATTAGATATTTCCGTAAGGGGAGACCTGATGAATCTTGGAGAGAAAATCAAAGAAGGATAGAAAAATGGAAATAAAAGCCGATGAAATAAGTAAAATCATCCAACAGCAGATCGAGGGATACGAGACAGATATCAATATAAAAGAAGTGGGATCCGTGACTTCTGTAGGGGATGGTATCGCCAGGGTCTACGGGCTGGATCATGTGATGGCCAACGAGTTGGTGGAATTTCCGAATGAAGTGTTCGGGCTGGCTTTAAATCTTGAGGAAGACAATGTGGGTGTCGTTCTTCTGGGAGAGAGTCAGCTTATTAAAGAAGGTGATATTGTCAAGCGCACACACAAGATCATGCAGGTCCCTTCGGGTCCGGCCATGACAGGAAGGATTGTGGACCCTCTCGGGAGGCCGCTCGATGAAAAGGGCCCTATAAAATCTGAAAACCTAATGAATATAGAGCGGCTTGCTCCGGGTGTCATTGAACGCATGAAGGTGAAAGAACCTCTCCAGACAGGTCTGGTGTCCATTGACAGTATGATCCCAATTGGCAGAGGGCAGAGAGAATTGATTATCGGGGACCGGCAAACCGGGAAAACAGCCATAGCTGTTGACACAATCATCAATCAAAAAGGAAAAGGTGTTATCTGTATCTATGTGGCCATAGGGCAGAAGAATTCCACCATTGCTTATATTATTAAAGCCCTGGAAGATCATGGGGCTATGGACTATTCCATAGTTGTCTCTTCCTCGGCCAGCGATCCGTCTCCCCTTCAGTATCTGGCTCCTTACAGCGGCTGTGCCATCGGTGAGTATTTCAGGGATAAGGGAGAACACGCTCTGGTCGTGTATGATGACCTTTCAAAACATGCGGTTGCCTATAGAGAGATATCTCTTCTCTTGCGCCGTCCTCCCGGAAGAGAGGCTTTTCCCGGGGATGTTTTCTATCTGCACTCCAGGCTTCTTGAGAGAGCTGCGAAGTATTCAGAAGAAATGGGAGGAGGATCTCTTACCGCCCTTCCGATTATTGAGACCCAGGCTGGGGACGTCTCAGGATACATTCCGACCAATGTTATTTCCATCACAGACGGGCAGATTTACCTTGAACCCGAGCTTTTTAATGCGGGTGTGCGTCCGGCTATTAATATTGGAATTTCCGTATCACGGGTGGGTGGAAATGCCCAGATAAAGGCGATGAAACAAGTGGCTGGAAAACTGAGGTTGGACCTGGCTCAGTACAGGGAGTTGGTTACTTTCGCCCAATTCGGGACCGAACTGGACAAGACAAGTCAAGCGCAGCTTGACAGAGGAAAAAGGCTTACGGAGATCTTAAAGCAGGAACAGTATAAACCTTTACCTGTGGAGCTGCAGGTAGTGATAATCTATGCTGGGAACCGAGGATTTCTGGATAGTTATGAAGTGGAAGACATCAAAGAATACAAGCAGAGACTTTTTGAATACGCTCAAAAAGAGGGAGCCCACATTTTAAAAAAAATAGCCGAGAAGAAGGAAATAACTCAGGAGATGGATGAAGCCATAGAGTCTCTATTGAAAGATTTTGATAAGGAATTCAAAAAGAAGAAAGATGTAAAAGAAGAACCTGATGAGGGAGAAGAAGGAAAACCTGATGAGGAAGAGAAAAAAGATGAACCTGAGAAAACAGGGGCTTCAAAAAAAAAGAAGAAAGAGAGAAAAAATTCCAAAAGAACTAGAAAAGAGAAAAAAAAACCAAGAAAAGAAAAGGTCTCTAAAAAAAAGAGCAGACAAACAAAAGAAAATAGAAAATGACAGAATTAATAGAACTGAGAAGAAGAGTCAAAAGCGTAAAGAATACGCAGCAGATAACCAGGGCTATGAAGACAGTGTCTTCGGCAAAATTCAAAAAAGCTCAGAGAGATGTCTTAGAGGGGAGACCTTACTGGCTTAATTATCCGGAACTTATTTCATCTGTGACCTCCCACCTCAAACGTTCCTTGCATCCTCTTCTTGAAAAAAGAACAGAACAGAGAGTTTTTGCTTTGGTCCTGACTTCAGATAAGGGCTTAGCCGGAGCGCTCAATTCCAATCTACTGGAAGAAGGCTTTCGTTTTCTGGAGGAAAAAGCAAAAAGGTGCAGTGTAAAATTGGTTTTAACGGGGAAGAAAGCCGTTGTTTTTTTCAATAAAAAGGATTTTGAAGTCGTGAAAAGGTATTCTGGCAATGTACAAAAATTTACAGATCAAGAACTCCAGGAAATAACAGAAAGTATTATGCAGGAGTATCTGTTTGCCAGAAGTGATTCTGTTTATGCCGTATATAATGAATTTAAATCTATATTGAGGCCTAAGCCGAGCATAGCCAAGATTTTACCTGTTGAACTGAGTGAGGATGAGAAAAAAGATCCGGGGATGTCGTATGATTGGGAGCCGGGCGGGGAAAGGCTGGTCAAGACTTTACTCCCCCTTTATGTTAGAAACCAAATACGGCATTTTTATTTTGAATCCATTGCCTCTGAACATGCGGCAAGGATGATGGCAATGGAGAATGCAACCAAAAACGCTCAGGATCTGATAAAAGATCTGACTCTAAGAATGAATAAGATCAGGCAGGCATCGATCACAAAAGAACTTTTAGAAATAATAACAGCCGTTGATGCGCTTAAGTAAAAACAGTGAATATGGAGAGAAAAAATGACAAAGGAAGCAAAAAAGTCACAAAGCAAGAGCCAGGGGAAAAAGAAAAAAGAGCAAGAAAAGAAAAAAGCAAAAAAAAAGCAGAATGTAGGAAGAGTCGTCCAGGTTTTAGGGCCTGTTGTAGAGGTAGAGTTTAAAGACATTAATCTGCCCGAAATTTATAACGCGGTCCGGGTTACCAGTGAAGGATTTGAAACCGATTATCCCATTGATATCATACTTGAAGTCGAGCAGCATATGGGAGAGGATAAGGTCAGATGTGTGTCCATGCATCCTACAGAGGGAGTCGCTAGAGGCATGAAAGCCATAGACCTTGGAACCCCCATTCAGGTCCCTGTAGGAGAAGAGACTTTAGGCCGGATTATGAATGTCATAGGAGAGCCGGTAGACAATAAAGGCCCTATAAAGACCAAAAAGAAGTACCATATTCATCGTAAATCCCCATCACTGGAACAGCAGAGCACAGAACTGGAGATGTTTGAAACAGGTATAAAGGTCATTGACCTTATCCAGCCTTTTTTAAAGGGCGGGAAAATCGGCCTTTTCGGAGGAGCCGGAGTCGGGAAGACCGTCATTATTATGGAATTGATACACAATGTCGGCCAGAAGCACGGAGGGTATTCTGTTTTTGCCGGAGTGGGCGAAAGGACCCGAGAAGGCAATGACCTCTGGCTTGAGATGAATCATTCAGGGGTTATCAACAAAACAGTGCTTGTCTTCGGACAGATGACAGAGCCTCCGGGTGCACGGCTGCGTGTGGGCCTTGCAGCCCTTTCTGTGGCAGAATATTTCCGTGACGAGATGAATCAGGACATCTTGCTGTTTATAGATAATATATTTCGATTTGTACAGGCGGGTTCTGAGGTATCCGCGCTTATGGGGCGCATGCCTTCGGCTGTGGGATACCAGCCAAATCTGTCTACAGAGCTTGGAGAGCTGGAAGAGAGAATCACATCCACAAAAAAAGGATCTATCACTTCAGTACAGGCCATTTATGTGCCTGCTGATGATTTCACTGATCCTGCCTCTGCAACCACGTTCTCGCATTTGGATGCCACCACTAACCTTTCCCGGGCTCTTACGGAAAAGGGAATCTACCCGGCTGTGGATGCTCTTTCCTCCTACTCAAGGATTTTGGACCCCAGAGTCATAGGAGAGGAGCATTATCGAGTCGCCCGGGGAGTCAAGGAAATATTGCAGAGGTATAAAGACCTCCAGGATATCATTACCATCCTTGGGATCGAAGAGCTTTCAGAGGAAGACAAGCTGACCGTCAGCAGAGCCCGCAAGATTGAAAGGTTCCTGTCACAGCCTTTTTATGTGGCCGAAGAATTCACGGGCAGAGAAGGAAAATATGTTCCTGTAGAAGAGACCGTGAAAGGATTCAAAGAGATCGTTGAAGGAAAACACGATGATAAGCCCGAACAGGCCTTTTATATGGCCGGAGCCATAGAGGACGTGATGGAAAAGGCAGAGGAGCTGGGTTCAGAATGAGTCATGAAATCCCTTCCTCAATAAAGCTGAAAGTCATTTCACCCAGCAGACTTGTGTTTGACGGCGAAGTTGCGGAGGTGACCATCCCCGGGCTTGACGGATATCTGGGGATACTTCCGGGTCACAGGCCTTTGTTCATGGCTTTAGGAGAAGGAGAACTGGCCTTTCATCGGTCCGGAAGGAAGAGAACCATTCCTGTCAGGGGAGGCTATGCTGAAGTGACGCAAAGGTCGGTTCTTATCTTTATGAATCCTGGTAAACATGAAAATGAACATTTCAATAAAGAAAGATGATGAGACCCTGGATGCATTCTATCACGGAAAAATCCGCATCATACAGAAAAGTCGAGGGTACCGGTTTTCAATTGAAGCCCCTCTTCTTGCTGACTTCATAGAAACGCTCCCTGAAGATGAATTGCTTGAACTTGGCACAGCAAATGGTATTATATCTTTACTGGTAAGCATCAAACCGTTTAAAAGTCTCTTGGCATTGGAAATTCAGGAGCCGCTTGCTGAGTTAGCCTGCAGGAATGTTGCGTTAAACAACCTGCAGGACCGCATTGAAGTCATGTGCCAGGATTTAAGGATGTTTAGTCCGGGTAGTAAGTATGATGTTGTGTTTGCAAATCCACCTTATCATGAAAAAAATACGGGGCGGATGAGCCAGTCATTGGAAATATCCATTGCCAAACATGAAGTAAAATGTAACATTTTTGATGTGATGAACAAAACAGCCGAATTACTGCACGAAGACGGAAGAGCCTACTTTGTTTTTTCATTCAGGCGGAGGGATGATTTTATTGCGGCAGTTCATAAGAACGGATTTAAAATAAAAAAGGAAAGGCATATCCTGCCGTATAAGGGAGAGGAGCCCAATCTGTTTTTATCTGAGTGTGATTTCATGTCAGAAAAAAAGAGTTATTTGAAACCTTTAATCCTCTATAATATGGATGGCCGTTATTCTGAAGAGGCCGAAAAGATTTTTTCCGGGAGAGCGCATGCTTCGCCTGATAAAAAAATTTAAAGGCTTGTACAAATACAGAGTCCTCATCCGGACTCTTGTTGGACGGGAGCTCAAAGCGCGCTACAGAGGGACTGTGTTGGGCTTTGTGTGGTCTTTTGTGAATCCTTTATTACTGCTTACCGTCTATACTTTTGTGTTTGGATTTATTCTAAGGCCCAGAGACCCCAGTTTCGATGCGTCTCCCTGGTCCTATGCTCTTTTTCTTTTTTGCGGTATCCTGCCATGGCAGGTCTGGTTTGCCGCTTCGTCACAGGAATCAGCCAATATTCTCATAGCGCAGGGGAATCTTATCAAAAAGATGCTGTTCCCGACAGAGATCCTTCCTATTGTTTCTGTGACAAGTAACTTTATTCATTTTCTTTTCGGGCTCCCCATTCTTTTGTTGTTCGTGCCTTTAATGGGAAAGACCTACACACCTTATCTTTTGTTTTTGCCTCTTGTCATCTTGGTCCAGTATATATTCACCCTGGGATTCTGTTTTTTGATTTCAGCTCTGACCGTCCATTTCCGTGACATCAAGGATATCTTAACAAATCTTTTGACATTCTGGTTTTTCTCGACCCCCATCATTTATGCTATGACTTTCGAGCCAATCCAGAAACATCCCTTACTCAAGTTGTTCCTTAATCTAAATCCCATGACTCATATCATGGGGGGATACCAGAGCTGTGTTTATTATGGAGAGCTGATACACTGGAAGCGGTTCGGAGTGACTTTTTTGGTTTCCATGCTTTTGTTTTTTATCGGGTATTATGTGTTTGACAGACTTCGAGATTCGTTTCCGGAGGAGGTTTGATTGCCTGCTATAGAAGTTGAAAACCTAACCAGAATATACAAGAAATATTCGGAGCAGCACCGGTTCAAGACATTTAAAAGCGCTATTTTAAAGGGAGATCTGTTTAAGTCCCTCAAATCTGATGAAAAAGTCATGGCTCTGGATAATATCAGTTTCAAAGTGGAAAAAGGCACCACATTTGGGGTTATAGGGGAAAATGGTTCCGGAAAAAGCACGCTGCTGAAAGTGGTTTCCGGTATAGCCAAGCCCACCTCAGGGCGTCTTCTTGTCAAGGGAAAAGTATCGGCCCTCATCGAACTCGGTGCAGGGTTTCATCCCGAGATAACGGGCCGTGAGAACATATACATCAATGGAGTGATGCTGGGTTTGAGTAGAGAGGAGATAGACAGGAAATTCACTGATATCGTCAAGTTCGCTGAACTGGAGGATTTTATTGATGCGCCTGTCAAGACCTATTCTTCAGGGATGTACATGCGGCTTGGCTTTTCCATTGCCATCAATGTCAATCCGGATGTTCTGCTTGTGGATGAGGTGCTGGCGGTTGGGGATGCTTCCTTTGTTCCCAGGTGCCTGGAGCGTATAGACGAGTTCCGACGGAAGAAAAAGACCATCCTTTTCGTCAGCCATGACCTTATAACTGTAGAAAAAATATGCGATAGAGTGGCCTGGTTGAAAAACGGAAAAATGAAAGCTCTGGGGGACCCGAAAAGGGTCATAGATGAGTATGTCCAGGATGTGAAATCCAAAAAAGAGAAAGATTTTGAAAAAGAACGGCATGAAGAAGAGGCTCAAGGGGATCTGGAACAGGAACGGAGAGAAAACAGATGGGGTAACAGGGAGATAGAGATCAAAAAAGTCAGGTTCATGGACCTGAAAGGGAAGGAAAAACACGTGTTTTCTCCCTCTGAAGGTATGGTCATAGAAGTAGATTTCTATGCAAAAAATTCCATAAAAGATTTTGTTTTTGGGATAGGAATGTTTAATTCTCAAGGCGTGTGCTGTTATGGTACGAATACGGTCCTTGAAGGTTTTAAAAGTGAATCAGTCAAGGGCAGCGGGAAGGTCTCTTTTCAATTAAAATCTCTCGACCTTATAAACGGCACATATTATCTGGATGTGGCAGTGCACAGGCAGGATGGACTCCCTTATGATTATCACCGCAATCTGTATTCCTTTATGATTTCGTCCAAATTTATTGACAGCGGTGTTTATCGGCCGCCACACTCCTGGAAGTTTTCTTCCGGCATAAAAATCAATAAAAAGAAGTGATCAAGAACAGGGAAACAGCATGGGGAGAAAAATAAAAACAGTTGAGGAACTCCTCAAAATCAGGAAAAACTTAAAAAGCTCAGGGAAAAAGGTCGTGATGACAAACGGATGTTTTGACCTTTTGCACGGAGGTCATATCCATTTGTTCAGAAAAGCGAAAAAATACGGGGATATCCTTATCGTTGCCCTTAATGACGATGCTTCCATAACAAAGATAAAAGGTCCTAATAGACCCATTTTTAAACTCAGTGAGAGAATCGAAATTCTGGAAGCGGTGGAAACCATAGATTTTATTGTATCCTTTAAAGAAGAAACACCGAAAAGGCTGATTTCCCTTATCCTTCCTGATGTTTTAATCAAAGGGGGGGATTGGGGAGAAGATGAGATCGTGGGAAGAGAAGAGGTCGAGTCAGCGGGAGGAAAGGTAGTGCTGGCTCCTTATCTTCCCGGTTATTCCACAAGCGAAATCATTGACAAGGTTATCCGGCTCGTGAATAACAAGAATTAGTATTCACATTTGATCTTTAATTTTACTCTGATGGAATTCTTTGAGGCTTTCATAGAACCAGGACCAGATTTTTTTGTGAAAGGAAAAGCTGGGCGGAGAGTTTTTCAGGGTTTCCAGAGGGATGAATTCTTTTTCATCCTGGGGTGAAAAGAGAAAAGAAGCCTCCGGGTCCCAGAGAAGGGGAAATTCCGGATGAAATTGGATTCCCAGGACATTTCTGTATTTTTCGTGCTGTATGGCTTCGATGATATTTTCGTCAAGGGCCGTGGCGCAAACCTTCATTCCTTTTCCGAGGCTGTCCACCGCCTGGTGGTGGGAGCTGCAAATAAGAGGCGTTTCCTGTGGACCGAATCCGAATTCCATGATAAAAATGCCTTCCGGGGAAAGTCTGATGGGATGAAGATTTTGACGGAAAAGGTTTTTTTCAGGATAAAGCCTTGAGTAGGGATTGTAATGCCAGTTGTTTTTGTGGAGAGACAGGACATCCTCCAGGGAATATTTTTCATAATTTTCTGACCATATATCCTGGATCATGCTCCCTCCGGTGCCTACATTCAGGGTCTGTTCCCCGAGACATATCCCGAGAACGGGAAAGTCCGGATGTGATTCCAGAAGAGGAACAAAATCACTGTTTTGATAACCTCCCAAGAGGTGGAACACAAAAGACAGCTCGAGAAAATGCCTTATCGGCGTGCTTATGGAAGTAAGCAGATTTGTTTTCTCTCCGTATATATAAGGGGGGATATCAGCTCCTCCGAAGAAGATCATTCCATCGGAGTGGGCAACGATTTTTTTAAATTCAGATGTCAGATCGTTTTCTTGAAAAAGATGGTCTTTAGTAAGGTTTCCTTTTAACCTGTGGAATTTTATCCAGTCCAGATTTTTTTCTTCGACCAGGGCCAGGGATCTTTGATAATCCGTACGTTCATCTTCATGAAAAACACCCACTATCTCTAAATTTTCATCGCCGAATACCCCTCTCTCCTTAAGTTTGATCAGGGAGTCCAGGCTGCCTGGAGAGGGATAGAGTATAGCTAATCGTATCTTTTCTGTAGAAAGGGAGTCTCCGTCAAAATAATTTAATTTATTTTCGGGAGTCGGGGTTCCGCAGAAAAGAAAAAAAGCCAGTAATATTAAAAGCAGACCGTTCACACTGTATCTTTTTGTCATGTTACACCTCATTTTTTATTATTCGTCTGTGTGCTTTCCCTTCTCTTCAAAAGCACTGATCCTATATGTTTTTCCGGAATCAAAGACTTTGATGGAATAGGTCTTGGTCTCTGTTTCGCAAACAAACAGATTGTATCGCTTTCCTGATTTGAAATCTGTTATTCTCTTTTGTTCCGTTATTCTTTTTATGGCGTATTCTTTTTCTCCGATGGTTATTGACCTTGGAGTCTCATAGCTTTTAGAACCGGAATAAAATTGAACATGGAGCTTATCCGCCTTGGGATTCGAATCTTTTTTCACTTTCATAAGATCCCTGGCTCTTTCAATCAAAACATTACACGTTTCAAGCCCCTCTTTCAACTATTATTACCCGTCACAGAGGCAACACCTCTAGCCTCTAAAACAAAAATCTTTTATAATGAGTCACTTATGAGTATTGATTTTATAAAAAAGACAGAAGAATTTAAGAAGCTGATAAGCGGATTAGACAAAGGGAAAGCCCTCAGTGTATCTGGGGTCATCGATGCGGCAAAACCTTATTTGTTGTCTTTAATAAAGAGGGAGACAGAGAAAAACATTGTGTTTCTCTGTTCTGTGAGCTCATCGCTGTCAAACGTTAAGGAAAAATGCGATTTTTTTCTTTCCCGGTTATCGATGAACAAGGAGTCTGATATTTTTCCTCATCTGGCTGACAGCCCTTATCAGGATACGCCTTATTCTATGGATTCAGTTTCGTCAAGAATGAGGTTTTTTCGGAAGTGGGAGCAGGAACAGAACTCCATAGTCATAACCAATCTGCTTGCGCTGTTGACTCCGGTTCCCTGTAAAAAAACCCTGAAGAAATTGTTTTTGGAGATAGAAAGTGGGATCACATTGGATCGTGAGGTCCTGATCGATACTCTTGGAAACTTTGGATACGAAAGACAGGATATCATCAATTCGCATGGAGAATATGCCTTCAGGGGCGGGATTGTTGATGTTTTTTCTCCTCTGGAATCATACCCTTTCCGCATTGAATTTAGTGGAGAGAGAGTCAGGTCTCTCAGGAAATTTGAGACATCTTCCCAGCGTTCGGTCGAGAAAATTGATTATCTGCACATACCTTCCATGAGAGAATTCCCGGGTACAAAGGATTTGAGGCCCTCCTTTGTTTTCCACAGCAAAGTCAGTGAGCCGCCCTTCTGCCGTTTGAAAGAATATCTCAGAGACTGTGTTTATGTCATTGATGATTATGATGAGGTCAAGAAGGAGTGGGACCAGCTCCGGAAAGATTTTAAGGAACAGCATGAAAAGCTCAGGAAAAAACATATTTTCTCTTTACCTCCCGAAGAAATTTTTGAATTACCGTTCTGGGATGAGGTTAAGAACAGCGCTGTCTTTCTGAATGAAATATCCTCCTCGGGCCAAAAGGGACATATTGCTTTTTCCTTTCAGTCTGTTCCCAGATTTAACAATAAGATACCCTTCTTTCTCACCTATTTGAAGAAGCTGCAGAAGGAGTCAGAGAGAAGCACGATTTATATTTCCAGCAGAGGAGTAAGGGAAAAGGTCTCTCTCCTTTTATCGGAAAATGAGATTCCGTTCCTGGAAGCAGACCATTCTTTTGTTGAGGCAAAGGATGGATCTGTTGTCTTACTGGTAGGCAAAATGGGCCGTGGTTTCAGTTATCCTGAGCTGAAAGTCAATTATTTTTCCGAGAATGATATCTTTACTGAAGAGAAGGTTCTGGTAAGCCGTCCGAGAACCAAAGCCTTTCTTTCCCATTTTCAGGACTTAAAGACTGGTGACTATGTGGTGCATACTGATTACGGTGTGGGGATCTTTAAGGGTTTAGTAGAGATGGGAGTGGACGGCGGGAAGCAGGAGTTTATAGAAATCAATTATAGGGATGATGACAAACTGTTTGTTCCTGTGCAGGATTTGAACTTAGTCCAGAGATATTCAAAAGTCGGTGCCGCTTTTCCTATCCTGAGCAAGCTCGGTTCCCCACAGTGGATCAAATCAAAGGAGAGGGTCAGGAAAGGCATTGAAAAGATGGCCAAGGAGCTTCTGCATCTCTATGCCAAAAGGAAAGCTCAGGAAGGGTATGCCTTTAGCCAGAAAGGAATGTGGCAGTCTGATTTTGAAAAAACCTTTGAATATGAGGAAACCGATGACCAGGAACTCGCAATAAAGGAAGTGATGATTGATATGGAGTCATCTCTGCCCATGGATCGGCTCTTGTGCGGAGATGTTGGATATGGAAAAACCGAAATCGCTTTAAGAGCTGCTTTTAAAGCGGTCATGGACGGCAAACAGGTCGCTGTCCTTTGCCCCACTACTGTTCTCTCCAGCCAGCATTCAAAGACCTTCCAGAACCGGATGCTCCTTTTTCCGGTGAGGGTTGAAGGATTAACAAGGCTGCAGTCTCAAAGTGTCCAGAAAAATATCGTGAGAGATATAAAAAAAGGTCTGGTCGATATCGTCATAGGCACTCACAGACTGATTTCCGGGGATGTGGAGTTTAAAGACCTTGGATTGCTAGTCGTTGATGAGGAGCAGAGATTCGGAGTGAAGCATAAAGAGAAAATAATGAAGATAAAGTCAGATATAGATGTTTTGACAATGACAGCGACTCCTATCCCGAGGACTTTAAATTTTTCCCTGAGCGGCCTCAAAGACATCAGTCTGATCGAAACTCCTCCCAAGGACAGATTGGCTATCCATACCATCGTGACTCTTTACAGTAAAAAATTGATATCATCTGCTATAAGAAGGGAATTGAACAGGAACGGGCAGGTTTATTTTGTTCATAATAGAGTTGAGGATATAGATACAATGGCTGAAAGGATAAAAAAGTGGGTTCCCCAGGCCAATGTGGTCACGGTCCATGGGAAAATGAAAGGGGCTCAATTAGAGAAAAGAATGCTTGATTTTATTCAGGGAAAATACAATGTCCTTATCTCCACGACAATCATTGAAAACGGGATTGATATCCCGATGGTGAACACTCTCATCGTCAACAGGGCGGACAGGTTTGGATTGGCCCAGCTGTACCAACTGCGGGGAAGAGTGGGGCGTTCGTCACGCCAGGCATTTGCTTATTTTTTGATCCCGCCTTTTTCCGAACTCACGAGAAAGGCCAAGGAAAGGCTGAACGCCATACAGGAGTTCGCTGAACTGGGCTCAGGTTTCAGGCTGGCTGCCAAAGACCTCGAAATAAGAGGAGCCGGAAATTTTCTCGGGGAGAAACAGCATGGATTTATGGAAGCAGTGGGATTTGAATATTACATGTTCCTTCTGGACCAAACAGTTAAGAAGCTTAGAGGAGAGCAGATAGATATCAGAAAGAGCCGGATTGATTTGAAAGTCAATATAAGGATACCTGAAGCGTACATTCCCCAGCTCAGCCTGAGGATGGATCTGTACAAACGCATCTCATCTATAGAAGAACTCTCTGAACTGGATAAGATAAAAGAGGAAATAAGGGATAGGTACGGTTCTTTTTCTCAAAGCGTCATGAATCTGTTTGATTACGGAAAAATAAAATTTCTTGCCCAAAAAGCAGGAATAGAGACTATAGACAGAATGAGAAACAAGATCGTTCTTAAGTTTTTTGAGGATTCGACCGCCGATGTTTTAAAACTAATAGGTCTGGTTAAAAAATATTCCGGGTCCATGACCCCGCAGGGAATAGTGACATTGATGTTGGGATCGGAAAAAGAGTCAAACATACTGTATGAAACGATATGCATCTTGAAGCAGTTAACTCTATTGTAATATAATGAGGCTGGACTCTTGATATTATGAGAAAGGAAATGAGTTTATTTCAGTTGAAGAAGGGCGCTTTGCTGGTAGTGATCAGCTTTGTGCTTATAACATGTGCGGGAGAAGTTCCGGAAGAAAAGGCTGTCAACGCTTCTCATTATAATGCCCAGGAGAATGAGGTTATCTTGAAGATAGAGAATTCCTTTTACACAAATTCTGATTTTAAGGATTATCTTTTATTGACCGTGGGAGAGAGTTATGAAGAGATGCCGGATTTGAGTTTAAGCAGGCTGGCGGATAGTTTCGTAGAGGAAAAACTCTTATTAGAGGCTGCAAAAGGCAAGGGAATATTTTTGACTGACGAAGAGAAAAAATCATATATAGCCCGGCTGTCCAATGAATTTAGGCTGAGTGAGGGAATGATTCAAAAAGAGGTCAGGATAGACACACTTTTGGAGAAACTGCTCATAGAAAAGTTCACTCTTGAGCTTGTGGAGGATGTAAGTGTGACCCTCGAGGAAATACGGGAATATTACAGCTCAAACAAAAGAGAGTTTTTGCAGAATGAACAGAGGCGGGTCAGTCAGATCCTTCTGAAGACCGAAGAAAGAGCCATAGAAATATATAAAGTGGTGAGAGGGACCTCAGAAGAGAGATTCAAGCAGATCGCCAGAGAAGAGTCTGAAGGAGTGGAAGCTTCCCGGGAAGGAGTGATGGGCCTTTTTGAATTAGGCCAGCTCCCTGTGGAGATGGATAAAGTGGTCTTCTCTTTGAAACAGGGACAGGTAAGTCAGGTCATAGAATCTGAATACGGTTATCACATTTTTCGTGTTGATGAGATCATAAAAAGCGCTCCTTTACCTGATAAACCCGATGAGGAGATTTCTTCAAAAATAGAAATGAAGATACTTGATCAGAAGATAAGTGAATTTATGCACAATTACCAAGATAAGTTGAAATCAGATCTTGACTGGAATTTTTATCCTGACAGGCTGAGCTTTTCTTATCAGAGGAATGGATATGAATCAAAAGATTAAAAAAGCGGTCATTTTAGTGGTTCTGATATGTGCAGGATTGAAAGTCAGTGGAAATGAAATCATAGATACCATCGTCGCCGTCGTTAACGGGGATATTATCACTTTATCTGATTTCAAGAAGCAGGATGAAACACTGTACCAATCTTTGGCATCTCAATACCAGGGAGAGGAACTCAGGGAAGTATATGAAAAGAGCAAAAAAAATCTTCTGGATGGAATGATCACGGATCTCCTGCTTATCCAGGAAGCAAAAAAGCAGGAAATTGATGTGAGCGGACAGCTGGAAAAAATGGTGGAAGACCTGAAAGAACAGTATGGCTTTAATTCCATTGAAGATCTTAGAGAGGCGATGGAGCAGCAGGGGGTCGATTTTGATATTTGGCTGGATTACCAAGAGAGAGAGCTTTTAAAAGAGGGGGTTCTGTTTTATTCGTTCGGCAAAGACATTGTAGTGGATGATACAGAGGTCATTAATTACTACAGCCAGCATCAGGAGGAATTCATAGAGCCGGCCAATTTTGAGCTCAAAGCCATATATCTTTCTGATGCAGGGAAGGTTCAAGAGGAACTCAACGGAAAGAAGGATGAGATCAAAGGCAAATTAGAGGCTGGAGAGCTGTTCGAGGAAATGGCGGAAAAATATTCTGAAGGTCCCTATAAAGAGAACCGGGGAGAATTAGGAAGTTTCAAAAAGGGGACCTTGGAAAGGACCCTGGAGCAAGAGGTGGAGGAACTTGAGGTTGGAGAAGTCACGCCTTGGATACAAACAAGCAACGGGTGGTATTTGCTGAAGCTGGTTGATAAAGAGGAAGAACACGTTAAGGATTTTGATGAAGTCAGAGCTGCGATCGAAAACAGAATCTTTCAGAGGGAGCGTCAGGAAAAGACGATTAAATACCTGGAGGAACTCAGAGAAAAAAGTTATATAGAGATTAAAATACAGGATCCTTATAAAGAATTCCCAGAGCTGTTTAATTCTTCTTTTCTTTAAGGCACCCGGCAGCCCAAAGCATCCCTCTTTTCACGATTTCCCTGGCTTCCGGCACATCAAAATCTTTTGAGACATGGCCGAGGGATGTGTAAAAGACCCGGCCCTTTCCATATTTTTTTGTCCATACCACGGGCATGACAACGCCTTTGATCCAGGAGGCGTGCTGGTCGGAAAAGGTGGTGGCGGCAAGGACATTATTTATGGGATCTACATGCATGTAATACTGTTCCGAGTGCATTTTAAAATCGGATAGGCCTCTGGTTATGGGGTGTTCTTTGTTTGATATATTGACTTCATAGTCGATGACCCCTCCCGGATGAGCCACCCACTGGCCGCCGACCATGAATTGATACTCTGTGTTCTGCCGGAATGAATCGGCGAGGCCTCCGTGCCATCCTGCTAATCCCACACCGCTTTTGACCGCTTCCAGCAGTCCTTTTTCCTGCTCGGAAGTGATGGAGGCCATGGTAACAACTTGAACGATGAGGTCCATTGATTTCAATTTTTCAACATCAAGATAAGAATCCAGGTTGTGTGATATCTCAACGTCAAATCCCTGTTTTTCAAGCCAGGGAGCAAAAATATCAACGCATTGTTTTGGTTCGTGTCCTTCCCATCCTCCCCAGACGAAAAGGGCTTTTTTCTGTTCTGTACTTTGATTTTCATAAGATGTGAGACTGACAACGGTCCATAATAAGATAAAAAGGACTGCGCATATTCTTTTCATTTCACGCTCCTTATGGATTTGAAATGGTTAGCCTTCTCATATTATTTTTTTTTCATTCCCAATTCAAGGTTATAAAATCAAGACCTCTCATAATAAGCTTTTTTACTCAATAAAATTCAGGAATGGCTTGTGCTCCCTTCATATTTTTAACGCCATTCTACTTCGTTTTTCTCGGCTCCTGCGTAACTCCCCCCGTCCGTGGGTCAGACATACTCGGAGCCCGGCTTTGCCGGGTACCCTCGAAAAGCCTCATCCGAAGGCTAAATCTTCAATGTCGCCACGTCCACACCTGAATTTCAATCATTGATTTTTTTTATGTAATAAATAAACTATAAAAGTGTACAATCAAGAGTTGTAAGGATTCTGAAATGCTAGGAAGAAACAGATCGGTCAGCCGCAGACGGTTTTTAAAAAAGGGAATCCAGACTGCGGCAGCAGCCGTCATTGTCCCCAGGGTTGTTTTGGGCGGGAAGGGATTCACTTCCCCGAGTGATCAACTGACCAAAGCGGTCATAGGTGTGGGAGGTATGGGAAAAGCCCATTTGAGTTACCCTGGAGCGAGGCTGGTGGCTGTCTGTGATGTGGATGAGAATCACCTGAAACTTGCTTTAGAGATAGCGGGATTGGATGTTAAGGGTTACAAGGACTTTCGTGAAGTACTGGAAAGAAGCGATATAGATATCGTCCATATAGCCACACCTCCTCATTGGCATGGCCTTATATCCAAAACCGCTGCTGAAGCAGGAAAGGACATTTGGTGTGAGAAGCCCATGACCCGCACCATAGACGAAGGGAGAAAAGTCGTCCGGGCTGTTCAGAAGAACGGACGGATCTTCAGGGTGAATACGTGGTTCAGATTCAGAGATCCTTTTTATGAATTGGGCTCCACTGTGCAGCCCATCAAAAAAGCAGTGATGAACCGGATGCTGGGTTGGCCTTTGAAAGTGACGGTGAGCGGTGTCACAGGTTTTGATTGGAAATTTTACTGGAAGGGAAGGACAGACTTAAAGCCTCAGCGCGTACCAAAGGAGCTTGATTACAATTTTTGGCTCGGGCCTGCTCCTTTGAAGCCTTATCACCCTCACCGGGTCCATACCACTTTCCGGGGTTACTGGGATTATGACGGAGGAGGTCTTGGAGATATGGGAATGCATTACATTGACCCGGTGCAGTACATTCTGGAGAAAGACGGGACCAGCCCCGGGGAAATAGAGGCTGACTGCTCTCAGCAGCATCCTGATGCCTGCCTCACATGGCGGAGGATCGAGCTGAAATATGCGGATGGATGTAAGATCATCCTGGATGGAGAGAACAGGGATAAAAAAGCCCCTTTTATTGAAGGGCCTGAAGGAAAGATATTCAGAGGAATTCGATCAGATATTTCGAATTTCAAACAAAGATTAGCCCGGCTTCCTGACCCTGAGCCGCAGGAAACGGATTTTTCACAGGCTGTCAGAAAGAGAAACAAATTTGCTTTGAATGAGGAAAACGGGCATCGGTCATGCACGCTCGTGAATCTCAGCAAGATCGCCGTGCGCTTAGGAAGGCCTCTGAGGTTTGATCCTGACAAGCAGCGCTTTATCGGAGACCCGCAGGCCGACAGGCTTCTCCATCAGCCCATGAGGGCGCCATGGCATATGTAATGCTTTCTCTGCAAACCGGAGATGCGTAGATGAGAAGACGAATACAAACAGTATCCGTTCTATTAGCCCTCGTTTTTATGACCGCCTCTGTATACGGCTTGGCGGTCAAAAGAACATTCCAAGAAGATATCATTGATATCCTGGCTGGATTTCCTGCTGAGAGTTCCGCTGATATGGAAGAACTGACTTCGGAAATCTTGGCACTCGGCAGAGACGGGATCGTTGATCTTTGTTTGATGCTTGAGAGCGATGAAGAGACAAACAGGACAAGAGCGGAATATGCGGTTCACGGCCTGGCGGTCTCAACAGCAAGGCTTTTGAGAGAGGATGACCGGTTTTTAGTTTCCAGGGCCTTCATCAAATCTTTAAAATTTTTAGAAGACAAAAACACAAAGGGATTTATCCTCAGTCAGCTCCAGCTTATCGGAAAAAGAGAGGCGGTGAAGCCTGCCGCCCGGTATTTGACAGACAGTAAACTGTGTGAGCCTGCGGCCAGAGTCCTGCTTTCCATAGGAACGGAGAGAGCGGAAAAGGCTCTCCTTAAATCCCTGAATACATCTTCCGGTGATCGGCTTATCACGGTGATCAAAGCCCTGGGTGAGCTCCGCAGCCAAAAAGCCGTTAATAAAATAGTGCCGTATGCTTCGAGCAAGGACAGCGATCTCCGGAGAGTATCTCTCTATGCCTTGGCAAACACAGGAGACCCTTCCTGTATGGATTTGATGGGAAAGGCAAGGATCAGGTCATCCGTCTATGAAAGAAAAAGGGCTCCCCTCGTTTATCTTCTTTATGTAAGCCGCCTCGCAGAGGCTGGTTATAAAGAGATAAGCATGAATATTTGCAGGGACATGATAGCCGCTTATACGGCAGAGGATGAAAGCCAGATCCCGTGTTCCGCTCTGGATCTTCTTGTCGATACGGTCGGGGAAGAGGCCATGGATGACCTTTTGGAAGCTGCGGGAAGCCAGAGTGTGAAACTGCGGCGGAAGGCTCTTGAACTGTCTCTGGACCTGTACAGTGTTGAAATGAGGGAGATATGGATACGGAAAACAGAGGAAGTGTCTCCTGAAGTACAGGCCGAAATCCTGACCATGCTCGGGAAAACAGATGACAAATCTTTGGCTCCTTATTTTCAAAAAAAACTCCACAGTGAAAGCCATATCATTAGAATGGCGGCTGTGATGCCGTTGTGTGTCTTCAAAGGGGAAAAGGCGGTTACAGATCTATTCGAACTTCTGCGCTCCGGTAATGAGGAGGAGATAAAGCTTGTCAAACAGGCGCTTCTTGGTTTTAGGGCCGAGGCTGTCATTCCGGAAATAAAAACAAGGTTTAGAGAAATGCCTGTGAAGCCCTGCATGGCTCTTATGGAGGTGATCTCCGAAAAACGTGCTTTTGACTGCATTGATCTGGTTGTTTCTCAGATTGAGAGCGGAGATGAGGATTTAAGAAGGACCGCTCTTTTGAGCCTGGAGAGCATTGTGGATGAAGACGATATTTCAATGCTCATTGATCTGATGAGGCAGACAGATGACAAGAAAGAGATACTTTGGCTCCAAAATGCGGTGCAGTCTGCCTGTTGTTTCATTGAGGCGCCGGAGATGCGGGCTGAGAAGATAATTAACGCTTTGGCTGAAGCAGAGGGTATCGAAAAGATGCTCTTTCTCAGGCCTCTCTCTGGAATCGGAGGGAAAAAAGCTCTGGATGTTGTTTTAGAGGCGCGGCAGAGTGAAAACCCGGATGTGCGCATTGAAGCCTTCTCGGCTCTGGTGCAGTGGAAAGGACTTGAAGCCGCAGAAGAACTGCTTGCCGCAAGCAGGGAAACCACTGATAAAAAGATCAGATATCTGGCGTTAAGGTCTTATATCCGGCTTGCAACTGAATCAGAACTGGATGAAGAAGAAAAATTGGCCATGATGCGCAGCGTCAAAGACATCCTGCAGGAGGCCGAAGAGAAAAGACTCTTCCTTTCAGGTCTGGGAGAGATAAAGACGCTTGGTTCCATGAAAGAGGCGGCTTTTTTTCTGGAAAATGAGGGATTGAGGGAAAAGGCGGCAGGAGTGATGGTAAAAATCGCCCTGCCCGAGCCTCTCCACAACGGGCTTTCAGGAGATGAAGTGGTATCTTTGCTGGAGAAAGTATTGCTTTTTGTTGATGATGAGTATCAGAGAGAGCGGATTGCCGATTATATTGATGATATAAAAAAATAATAAAGGAATGGATGGAAAGTTGATAAAAAAAATTGAAATAAATATAATGAGTCTAATGTATCCACGATATTTTTCCCCAATTTTATAAAGGAGTAATAAAATGAAAAAGTTGTTTATTATGGTCATAATCGCTTGTCTCTGTGCGGTCACCTGCACCAAACAGGAAAAGAATCCGTTTTTTAGTGAGTGGAAGACTGAATTTGAGGTCCCTCCGTTTGACCAGATAGGTAAAGAGCATTACGTCCCTGCTTTTCAAGAGGGAATTGAACAGCAAAAAAAAGATATTGAGGCTGTTGTGGCCGACCAGAGCGAGCCTACTTTTGAGAACACCATTGAAGCTTTGGAAGAAAGCGGGACTCTGCTGAGGAAAGTGTCCAATGTTTTCAGTGTATTGAACGGATCCATGACAGATGATGAGATGCAGAAAATCGACGAGCAGATTACACCTCTTTTATCCAATCATAGGGATGATATCCTGTTTAACGCAGCGCTTTTCCAGCGCATCAAAACAGTTTATGACCAGAGAGCGGAGCTTGATTTGACTAAGGAACAGTCCACTCTTCTTGAAAAATACTATCTGGATTTTGTTCGGGGCGGTGCCAATCTGAGCGAGGAAGACAAAGCTGAATTGAGAAAAATCAATGAGGAGCTCTCAAATCTCACTATGAAGTTCGGTCAGCATGTACTGAAGGAAAACAACCGTTATGAATTGATTATAGAGAGCGAAGAAGACATGGCCGGCCTTCCCCAATCTGTGATTGATGGAGCAGCCAAAGCAGCCAGAGACAGAGGTCATGAAGGGAAATGGGTGTTTACCCTTCACAGGTCAAGCATCACTCCGTTTTTGACCTATTCGGAAAAGCGAGGCTTGAGAGAAGAGATTTTCAAAGCTTATATAAACAAAGGCAATCACGGTGATGAACTGGACAACAGGGCCATCGCATCCCGGATCGCCTATCTTCGGGTAAAAAGGGCTCGTATTCTCGGATATGAAACGCATGCGCACTATGTGTTGGAAGAAAATATGGCCGGGAAACCGGGGAATGTGTATGACCTGCTGCTCAAGATATGGGAGCCTGCTCTGGAAAAAGCAAAAAAGGAAAGCAGCGAGCTCCAGGAATTGATTTATGAGGAAGGCAAAGATTTTAAACTCGAGCCCTGGGACTGGTGGTATTGCACGGAGAAATTAAAAAAGAAAAAATTCGATCTGTCTGACGAGATGACCAAACCCTATTTTGAACTGAACAATGTGAGGGAAGGAGCCTTTTACGTAGCCAATCAGCTTTACGGTATCCAGTTTGTTGAAAGGACGGACTTGCCTACATACCATCCCGATGTCAAAGTGTTTGAGGTCAAAGAGGCAGACGGATCCCATATCGGAATCTTTTTTGCCGATTATTATTCCAGGGCTTCCAAGAGAGGCGGAGCATGGATGAACAGTTTCCGGAAGCAGTACAGGCTGGGAGGAAAAGAGACCACTCCTGTTGTGACAAATAATTTGAATCTCACCAAACCCAGCGGCGAAAGCCCCACACTTCTGACATTTGATGAGGCGTCCACCCTTTTTCACGAATTCGGGCATGCGCTCCATGGCCTGCTTTCTGACTGCGTTTATCCGAGACTTTCCGGTACTTCCGTTTCCAGGGATTTTGTAGAGCTTCCCTCTCAGATTATGGAGCACTGGGCAGCGGAACCGGATGTGCTGAAAATTTATGCAAAGCACTATGAGACCGGAGAGCCGATTCCGCAGGAATTGATTGATAAGATCGAAAAAGCCGGACATTTCAATCAGGGATTTGTCACTGTGGAATATGTCGCAGCTTCCCTGCTGGATATGGATTGGCACACATTATCCGAGCCCGTGGAACACGATGCTTTGGAATTTGAAGACAATGCCATGGAGAAGATCGGAATGATTCCGGAGATCGTAGTGCGCTACAGGACTCCTTACTTCCAGCATATCTTTGCTGGAGGGTATTCCTCCGGGTACTACAGCTATATTTGGTCAGAAGTTCTTGACTGCGATGCTTTTCATGCCTTTAAGGAGACAAGCCTTTTTGATAAGGAAACAGCGCTTTCATTTAGAACCAATGTTCTTGAAAAAGGCGGGACTCAGGATCCCATGGTACTGTACATGAACTTCAGGGGAAAAGAGCCTGATGTCCGATATCTGCTGGAGAAGAGAGGACTCAACTAGCCTGGCCTTTTTTTACACTTTAAGCCAGAATTTTAATTCGCTGTTTTTCTTATGTGATATATATGATAATTTTGTTGACTCGAGCTTTTTAAACTATATATATTATAGTTATCATTAAACTTGATTTATAGAATTTTAGATGAAAGAAGGGTGATTATGAAAAAAAAGAAAGAAAAAAGTGAATCAAAAGAAACCTTAACCAGGAGAGAATTCATAGGACGCAGTGCGGCCACTGCCGCGGGGTTTATGATCATTCCCCGTCATGTCCTGGGAGGAACCGGATATAAAGCGCCCAGCGACACCTTAAATATAGCCAGTGTCGGAGTGGGAGGAAAGGGCTCTTCTGATATACGCAGCGTGAGTACGGAAAATATTGTGGCTTTGTGTGATGTTGATGACAGGGAGATGGCCAAATTCCTGGGATCAGAACATAACACCCCTGAACAAAAGGCGCTGTATGAAAAGGCGAACAAGTATCAAGATTTCCGGGTGCTTCTGGACAAAGAGAAAAATATCGATGCGGTTACGGTTACGACGCCGGATCACACCCATGCTGTGATCGCCATGAGTGCCATAAAAAGAGGAAAGCACGTCTTTGTTCAAAAGCCTTTGACCCACACCATAAAAGAAGCAAGGCTGCTGGCTCAAGCTGCTAAAAAAGCAGGCATCGTCAGCCAGATGGGCAACCAAGGGCACGCCGGAGAAGGAGGCCGTCTGATCAATGAATGGATCTGGGACGGAGCCATAGGCGATGTCAGGGAAGTCCACTGCTGGACAAACCGGCCTATATGGCCTCAAGGCATCGATGCTCCCAAAGACACGCCTCCTGTTCCTGATGAATTGGCCTGGGATATATGGCTGGGACCGGCTTCTTACAGGCCGTATAATCCGGCTTATCATCCTTTTAGCTGGAGAGGATGGTGGGATTTCGGAACAGGAGCTCTGGGAGATATGGGAGCCCATATACTGGACCACCCCTTTTGGGCCCTGAAGCTGGGGCACCCCACATCTATTCAGGCCAGTTCCTCTCAATTCACCAAGGATGCCTATCCTGTTGCAGAAGTGGTGACTTATGAATTTCCGGCCCGGGGAAAAATGCCGCCTGTTACCCTCAAATGGTATGACGGAGGGATCACGCCTCCCAGACCGGTTGAACTGAAAGACGGACGAATGATGGGCGACTCCGGAGGCGGAGGATTGTTTGTGGGTGATAAAGGGACATTGATGTATAGCACTTATGGGAACAATCCGCGTATTATTCCGGAATCAAAGATGCAGGAATACAAAAGACCGGAAAAGACCATTCCGCGCTCTCCGGGCATCCATGAAGAATGGGTGGAAGCCATAAAAAAAGGCGAAAAATCCACCACGGATTTTTCATACTCAGGAACCTTGACTGAAGTCATGCTTCTGGGGAATGTGGCGGTAGCCACAAAGGCAAAAAATACCAAGCTGGAATGGGACGGGAAGAAAATGGAATTCAAAAACCTTCCGGAAGCCAACAATTTTCTCCATACAGAATACCGAAAAGGTTGGTCCCTGTAAGCCAAAAGGAGTTCATCATGAAAAAAGCAGTGGGTTTTTTGCTGTTGGTTTCTGTTTTTTTTCTTTTTATTGTCATTAACTGTCAGGAGAGTGAAAAAGTGAGTTCGGAAATGGCTTCTGTAAAGAAGTGGAAAATACACGACAAAGACAGGCCTTTGCCCCCGGTTGTGGATCCGGGCCCTTCGATTCTTCCTGTTCCAGCGCCTTCTGATGCGGAAGTCCTGTTTGACGGGAAAGACCTTTCCCAATGGGAGGACAGCAAAGGAAACGAGGCCCAGTGGAAGGTGGAAAACGGATATATGGAAGTCGTGAAAAAAACAGGCTCCATCCAGACAAAAAAAGGGTTTGGAAGCTGCCAGCTCCATATCGAATGGGCTGCGCCTGCGGAAGTATCCGGAGAAGGGCAGGGCCGTGGAAACAGCGGTGTTTTCTTAATGGGGCTCTATGAATTGCAGGTGCTGGATAACTATGAAAACAAGACCTATGCGGACGGCATGGCCGGAGCTGTGTACGGGCAGTATCCTCCTCTCTTTAACGTGTGCCGTCCTCCGGGAGAATGGCAGTGTTTTGATATTATATTTGTGGCTCCCCTTTTTGATGAGAACGGGCAATTGCAAGAGCCAGCCAGTATGACCGTGTTTCACAACTATGTTTGTATCCATCATGATGTGGTGCTGACAGGTCCTACGGCCTGGAAAAAAAGGCCTTCCTATAAAGCTCATCCGGAGAAACTTCCTCTTTCGCTTCAGGACCACGGAAACCCGGTTCGTTACAGGAATATCTGGATCCGTAATTTCTAGGGGACGCTCCATAAGGTGCCACCCTATTTTTATACCTATTTTGGGGGTCGGACCGTAGTAAATTATTTATAAACAATAAATTAAGTGGAAATAATTGCATTTTTATCCTCTTAAAAGGGACTTTTGCCCCCCAAAAACAGCCCATAAAATAACATTAATTATAGTAATATCAACATTATAGCTTGGTCCGACCCCATAATTTCAACCATAATTTCAACCCCATAATTTCCATCTTTAAGATAAATTCTGTTGTTTTCCCTTGTGCACAGGCGATTCGCGGATCATGGCGGCCAGAACGATGCAGATGACAGCAAGTCCTGCCAGGATAAGGAGGGAGGCTGTCATCTCTCCGCTGGCAGGCGCTTTGAGCGCATCCATGCCAAAGATAAATATGATGCCCGAGATCTGGCCTACCACAAGAAGCAGAATATTCGATGTGCCTTCAGGAGCGGGATGGGTGAGCTCTGCGCCGTACTGAAAGCCGACCGGCCCAGCGCTGAGTAAGAAAAATCCAAAAGCAAAACCCGAAAGAAGCAGCAACCAGTAGCTGGTTATATACGTCATTCCTATCAAGCCAGGGATAAGGCCAATGAGTGCCATAATGATGAACGGCTTGCGATGGCGGGATTGATCGGAAATGATGGAGATAATGACGGCACCGATGATCCCACCCAAGAGCATCAACCCGCCGAGCACTCCGGCCTGAGAGATGGAAAAGCCTCGGGGCCGGATGATGTCTTCTATCCAGGTCGAGACGCTGTTGAACATGCCCAGCCCGACGAAAAAGATGATCATAAGAAAAATGAAGTCGCGTTGCCGGAGCATGGACTTGAAGCCGTCGAGCATCAAGGTGCGCTCATCCGGTCCTGCCGGCGTTGGAGGATGCTCGCGGGCCACGAGAAGGAAAAAGACGGCAGCGGCGGCTGAGACGATTCCGTAGGCCAACAGCATTCTGGCTATCCCGATACGGAGGACTAGCAATGGCGTGATAAGCATGGCCAGCAGAGGGCCGAGATAGAGGGCCAGTGTGCCAAATCCAGAAGCTGTCGTTCGCTCCTCGATCGGAAACCAGCGGGCGGCAATTTTAGTAATGGCACCGATGACAAAGGGCTGGCCGATGGCGATCCCGATTTGGGAGATAAGGACAAGGGTGAAGTTTGAGGCGAAGATCCCACGGCTGAGGCCGAAAACCGCGGTCAGGATAGCGCCGATGCCGACGGCCTTTTTGAAACCCCAGGTATCGATCACGTACGCCGAAGGAAAGAAAACAAAGATAAAGACGATCATGAAGCTCACAGACAGCAAGCCGATCATCAGGTCGGAAGTGTGGTAGAACTGTGCTGCCGCGCTCGTAATAGGAGCAAAAGTGATCCAGAGGACTTGGGTCATGACCGCAATGATGACAAAGGCAAGAAGGACCATCCAACGATAGCCGTAGGCTTTAAATTGCGCTTCTTGTTTCAAACTCTCCTCCTCTTCAGCCCCTCAGCCCATCAAAATTGCACGGCGCTCTTCTGGCGTGCTTTCAGGCATCAGGCGCATCTTGAAAGATAATAATTTGGTTTTTTTGTTGCTGTTGATTTTCACTCCATTTCATCAAATTGCCATTCCCTGAGTGAATTCATCACCCATAATACACATAAGAAGAAAGCCCTGTCAAACTTAGGATTCCTCTTTTTTGCCGATCTTTCTTACCTTAAAAAGGTCTCTGAGCACCTCTCTGGCTTCAGAGGCTGGCCGCAGGCGGGAGTCCAGGTCGCAGGTCCATTCCACAGGAAATTCAGTGATGCTGTAGCCTTGCCTGAGGGCCCGGATCAATATCTCCAGGTCAAAAAGAAAACCGTGGAGCCCACACTGACTGTAGAGCTCTCTGGCGGTGTCTCCATTATAAATTTTAAATCCGCATTGAGAGTCTGTGATTTTTTTGGGAAGACCGGCTATTAAAACCGCAGCCCAGTGAAAGAGTCTGGAAAGGATGCGCCTGGGGAGAGGGCGCTTTCTGCGGATGACTGTGCCTTTGGCGTAGCGGGATGCCAGGGCGATATCCACTTCTCCAGCCTTTATTTTCTTGATAGGGGGAAGGGCGTTTCTATAGGGGATGCAGGTCCCGCTGTCCGCAAAAATCACGATTTCACCTTTGGATGCCAGTATTCCTGTTTTTACCGCAAAGCCTTTGCCTTTGTTTTTCTCAAGCCGGATGACTTTCACTTCGACCGAGGGGCTTGTTTGAGCTTTGGAAGCAGCGGCAGAAGTGTTGTCACGGCTTCCGTCATCCACGACAATGACTTCTCCCTTTGTGCAGTGTTCCTTTAGAAAAAAGGCGGCTTCCTCTACATCTTTTTTGATTTTGTTTTCTTCATTAAACGCCGGGATCACAATTGAAAGTTCAGTCATTTCAGCGCCTATTTTCGAGAAAACGGTCCCATAGATCAAGTCTTATATGGACGGACAGTAGCACTTCATTCCTCAGCCCGTAAAATTCGGATAAATACTGGTCCCGGATCAAAGGCCAGATTTGTTCTGTTTGTTCTATGGAGCTGATAATAACGGGTGTTCCTGCGATGGTCCCCGCCTCTTCGGTTTCCGCCCAGTAACCCACCCGTTTGAATTCCCGGAGATACCAGGGAAGAGGCCATATCATATGAGGATCGGCGATCACTTTGATCAGCATGTTCTCGTGTTCCGGATGGACTTCTGCAATATGGTTTACTCTGCGGATCAAGTTAAGAAAATCCGTACTGGTTTGCGCATAGACATAGGGATTCCGGACGTCTGCATAATAGATAAAATTGGCCCTCCAGCTCTGCCAGCCCAGATTAAGGATTCCGATGAAAATCAAGGATAAGACCGCTGACTTAAGCCAGATTTTTTGGCATAAGTCACTAAGGAAGGAGATTCCGCATCCGGCGAGGACCAGCATTCCCAGATAAAAAGGAATGATGTTCCAGGGGGTTTTATATGAAATAAGATAAAAAATGAGGGTAGAAAGGAGGGTATAGAAAAAGACAAAGCGGATAAAAGCGGCATCATGGCGCGCTTTGGCCTTTTTGGTGAATGCGGAGACACTCCCTATGAGGGCAGAAACCAGGACCAGAGCCTCGCTCCACAGAGGTCCGTTACCGTATTGAGAAAAGGCCAGCATTTTGAGATAGTAATACCAGGGATGAGCGTGCGCTCCGGCCTCACCGGCGCGCTTGAAATAGACTCCTAAAGAACGAATGGAGTCCCAGAGTCCGTTTATGTTGTGGAAAAAGGAGGAATAGAAAAGCAGCCAGACAGAAAAGGCCGCTCCGAGAAAAAAAAGAATATTACGTGAAAAGAGGGAAGGGGAGATGTGTTGGCTCTTTGACCCGGAGGGGTAGAAAAACTTTAAAAGAATGAGTGCACCAAGCAGGGAACCGAAGAGGATAAGGGAGGTCTCCTTGGTGGCGAACATAAAGCCGGCCATGAATCCGGCTGTTATATACCAGTGAATTTTTTTTGTATCCAGGCTCAGCCATAGGGATATGATAAATCCGAGGGTAAAAAAGGCGAGAAGCATTTCCTGAATGTAAAAGCGGCTGAAAAAAACCATTATGGGAGAGAGGCTTATAAAAAGAGCAGAAAACAGAACCGCCTTTGAGCCCAACCGGCTCTTTAGAAGGAGAAGGAGAAGAAGGAGTCCTGATCCGAAGAGGGCCGGCAGAAAACGGAGCGTGCTTTCGTTGAGATCGGCAAAGTCTTTTCCTGTGGAGGCCAGGGCCAGAGGGAGGGTCAAATAATAGAGAGAAGGTCCGTGGTGGTCAAAATGATCGTATGTGTATTCTCCTCTTTCCAGAAGAGCGCCGAATTTGACAGCCTGATTCGCCTCGTCATGATGCATGGGACGAAGATCGAGTTGAGAGAAGCGAAAGAACAATCCCAGCAGCACTATGAGGGCAAACAGGCCGGCAAAAACTTTTTTGCTCATTTCACCTCAGTGCCGTAGACCTCCACTTCAACATAATGGTTCATATCATTGGATGTGTTGCCGCCGCTGTAAAGCCGCACATAGCGCCCGCTGACTCCCCTTGGATCCATGAGCCGTCCTTCATTGGTCTCGATATATTCCTTGTCCCTTCCTATCCCCAGTCCGGAAGAGTTGTCATGGTCGTTGTTGAAGACGGTTTTGACTTCAGATATAAAATCAGGGTCATCACTTACCTGCACTACCACATCTCTGTACACCCTGGCCTGGCTGTGGTAATGCCACACAAGTATGGCATGCATGGTATAAGAGGCGCCCAGGTCTATCTGAACGTACTGGGAACCCGGACCGAGCTCCACATAATAACCGGCTTCTCCTGATTTTTCTCCGTCTGTCACGTATTCGATCTCTCCTATGATGGGCATCATATCGCTGGAGGTCACGGGTTTATCGAGAGAAAGGAGCTTGGTTCCTTTGGGAACATAAAACGGACCCCGCCTTTTTCCTGTTATCTTCTCAAGGTTTGGCGTGCGGATATTGGTGGGTGTCCCCACGAACATGGGTTTGGGAAGCTCCAGTTCCAGGACTTCTTTTTCATCCTGTTTTACCTCACCGGATAATCCTGTGACTCCGGAAAAGGACAGAAAGAGGATCACTGTGAAGAGGGATAAACAAATTCTCTTTATCATGACACACTCCTTTAAAAGTCATTATATACTATTTTGGTTAAAAATTTTATAGCGCCCTTCATTTGTTAACACAGCGGCCCAGACCTGCTTGTTTTTGAGGCAGAATGTCTTGACTTCCTGGGTCTTCATCACCATAAAAGCCGTGGACAGGGCATCGGCTGTGGCTGCGGAGGGATGAGACACCCATGCGGCCTCATGACCTGAGGCAGGGGCTCCTGTTCTGGGATTGATGATGTGTTCCCCTTTTACCTGCTTTCCAGAGCCGCTGACAGCGCGGTTTTTGACCATGATTTTACCGGGAACAAATGGACCGCTCCCGTTTCCTGTGACGCCTACGGCCCATCCTTCCTTACCCCTGGGAGCTCCTACGGCCAGTGCCGTACTGGTGCCGCTGTGGAGCAGGGCTTCGGAGACATCCCAGTCCAGCAAAAGGCCCGCGGCTTTGTCCAGGGCAAAACCCTTGCCGATGCCCCCCAGGTCGAGCTTGAGGCTTTCTGTTCCTGAGAAATCCTCTCTTTTTTCAAAGGATACGTTAAATCTCCCCGGGGAAAGGAACATCTTTAAAGGGAGGCCGGCTGTTTTTTGCTTCTTTAGGTATCGCAGAGAGGAAGCATAATTTATGGCAAAGGCGTCCCCGGTCTCATGCTGGATACGGCATGCTTTTTGAAGGCATTCAAACACATCCACCTGAACAGCGCAGGACTGCCCTGGTCTCAGATTGTTTATCTGTCCGATGTCACTGCTCGGATCGAACCGGGAGAGCAGGCGCTCTAATCTGTCTATTTCCTTAAAAACAGCCTGTGAGACCTGCCGGAAATAATCCTGGTCTCTATCAATGAGAAGGATTTCAAAAAGGGTTCCCATGGCCTCGTGGGAAAAACGGAGAACGGACTTATCCCCGATTTTTTCTTTTTTCATTTTTTGAGAAAGCCGTGTACAGAAAGAGGACAGCGCTAAGAGTCGCTGTGAGCGCGCTGTATCTGTGAAGCTCGAAGAGGAAAAGCTGTGTTCGGTACGTAAAGAGGGGGAACATCATGCATAAGGAAGTGCCGGCAAGAAAAAGGCCGGATAGCATGAAAACCCAGAAGAGGATATTTTCGAAGCTGAATGACAATGGAGAGCTGAACTTTTTGGCAGAGAGAAACAAACAAACACAAAGAAACAGTGCAAAAAGGCCGCCAAGCACGATATGAAACATAAGAGGGATTCCAAACATCCGGTGCAGACTGAAGAGAGAGAAAAAGAATCCGCTCAGGAAAAGATAAAGGAAACTGAGCAAAAGGCCTCCCCAGATAATTTTTTCGGTTATGGATCGTTCTGAGATGAGATATTTCCGGTCGATTTTTTTTATCCGGTCCTTAAGGGAAGTTTTAAAAAAAGAACGGAATCCTTTGATAAGCCAGCCTGAAAAATTTGGGACTTGCTTTTTATCCGGGCTTTCTTTATTGGCCTTTTTCTGTTTTGTGTAACTGAAGTATATCAGGAAAGCGGCCACCAATATAAAGAGAGCGGAACTTATCATTGAGAACATGTGGATTTATCTCCTTTTCTCAAGCAGGCCTGTGAGAAAGCCCATAGTTTTTACGAACATTATGATAAGGATAGATCCCAGGAAAAGTGCGGCGATAAAGAGAAGGGCCTTTAAAAAAGGACGGGCATAAAAGGAAAGGCCGAATATTTTTTGATAAAGGCCACCCAATCCCATAAAGGAATGAGCGGAGCGCTCAACCGGATTTTTTGTATTTAGAGGGCCCGAAGCCGTTACATCAGCGAAGAAAAAATTCGAATTCCATGAGTGGCAGTCTGAACATCCGTTGATTCCAAGGGATTGCTGGACAGGCCTTACCTGATGGGCCAGGGGCCATAAGACAGGTTCTGCAGCCGGATGTTCGGAGGCTTCCAGAAAACCCTGCCGGTTGATCCTCCACATCTTCCCGTTGGATATATAAACATATTCTTTGTTTGCTTCAGAAAGGGCTGTGAGGATTTTCTTCACCTGCTCCTCAGTAAGAAGTTCGGAGTAACCCACGGTTTCCTTAATGGCATTCAGATTGAATTCAGAAACCAGGTTTTTTATCTCATTGTCTTTAAGCCAGCAGAGCCTCGGACTGTCCTGTTGTTCCCCATTCCATTCCTTTGTTTCAAAGTATCCTCCGGATATTTGATAGACCTTGTTTCCATAGATCAGGACAGGCTCATAAGGCAGCTTTTTGGCGTTATTTAAAGCTTCCAGAGTATCTTGGATCCTGTATTCTATATCCCTGTCAAGGGGGTCTGATTCCCTGTCAAAATCGGGAATGAGAGGAGACAGGGAATTGTTCTTCTTGAGTGCCCAGAACAATTGAGCTTCAGGCATCTCTCCGGAATATTCAGAGGCATCCAGTCCTCCGTCAAAGTTTAATTCATAGACTCTCCCGGAGGAGACAAAAACCGGAGTGGCTTCAAGATTAGGGATCATGGAGAGTGCGGATAAGATCTCGGCAGCCTCTGATTCCGGATAGAGGATCTGACCGGCTGCTTTTTTTACAGTGTCGGGCCTCAGAGGCCTGATCTCTTCTCCCTCAATGCAGCCCCAGAAACAGGGCCAGACAAGGCGGTTTGGAGTCAGCCTTCCGTTAGGGTCTCTTTGAAACACAGGTTCATGAACGGCAGGAAAGTCCATGTCCCAGCGGGCAATACCATAGATGCCCAGGCGGTTGGCCCGCGAGGTCTTTACCCGTGTCAAATTCTTTTGAGGAAGGGATCCCGAGTGGCAGGCTGTGCAGGAGAGTTTTTCAATATGGATCGGAGGGATTTTTTTATGAATGGGATAAGGTGCTCCCAAACGGCCGGAAGAAACACCTTGTTTTTGTGATTTTTTTTCTCTTAAATGACAGCCGCGGCATGTGAAATCAGAGGCAGGCGGGTTTCCATATTGCTCGGATTCCCCCTCATAGCCTCTTATCATGGTATGCGTTATATCGTTTCTATGGCAGTCCGCGCATTGGATGCCTGCGGCGGTGTGCACATCGCTTTCTGCCAGAAACTGGCTTTGCGAAGCAGGAGAAACAGAGTGGCAGGCAAGACAGCGTTCGTCATCGGGTCTGTGGTTGATGTCAAAGAACACCTCGTGCTTGCTGTTGAACTGGGTTTGGTCATACCGGACATAAGGAGCAATGGCGTATTCGGAGTCATCCGGGTTGGGCCCGTCATAGATATCCCATGTACCGGGTAATCTCGAAGCCATGCCTCCCACTTCTCCCAGGGCGGAAGAAGCGACGGCTGCCCAGCGAAAATTATGACGGAGTATTTGGAAAGCCCATTCACTGTGGCTTTGTTTTCTGGAGTTATTGTGGCAGGCCAAACAGTTGATTTCAAGAGTCCCGGATACACTCCACCTTGAATCAGGGCTCCTCTCATCCTCGGCCGGCTCACCGACGCCCCCACCGGTCATATGCCTTCCGAAAAGCAAGGTGAATTCCCAGAAAGTCAGGCCAAGTTCCTCAGGCTGAAAGACTCCCGGCCAGTTCCGGTTGGAAAGAGGGATTGCTGTTCCCGTATCCCTGTCAACCCATATCCATGGTTCTCCAGGTCTTCCGTGATTGTCAGAAGAGAGGGCATTGAAATGGAGTCCCTGGCTGATCTGGCTGTACACATGACAGGGTGCGCATGTATATCTGGAAGAATAAGGAAGGGGAAAAGACTCTGTAGGGATGATTGTTTCATCGAATTCGTCCTTTAAGGGAATATTGTGCACAGGGACCGTTCTGCTGCCGTCCCAGGGTATTTTTTCCTTTTTCTGTGCGAATGCATGCGAAAGACCGAGCAATAAAAAAAGCAGGATCAGTATTTGTATGGATTTTTGTTTCATGCTTTGAACTGTTCTTTTTGAAATCTGATCTGCCTTGGTGATTCAACAGCTTTATTGGTGGTTAAGACTACCAGAGCTGTTTCATAGCCAATTTCTCCGGGACATGTTAAAGGAGTCCCGGCTCTTATGGCGCTGAAAAAACTTTCAAGATGCGGCTGGTGCGGGGGTTTGGCCAGTTCCACCGGGAGCGGCCATCTGCCGGCTTCCTGTGTCACCCTCACATCGAGGAATACGTTTTTGGTATCCACTTTCTGAATAGGCGCGGTTTCTGATTCCAAAAGGCCGTCTTTTACCAGGGAATCCCATTCCGGAGCATGGGCTTCTCTCATAGCCCAGTTTCCGAATTCAGGGACTTCTGAAAGCACGATAGTCCCGTTGTCTCCCATGAAGGCTTCGTAGAAACCTCCGTATTTGGTGGTCGTCTGGACTTGATAAAGGGCCCGGCATATCCCTTGGGGAGTCTTGAATTCATAGATCGCCATCACATTATCGTACCATTCCCTTTTATCATAATAATCGGTTCCCCCGCAGGAAGTGACAGAGGAGGGATTGGTGCCAAAGACCCACGAAAAAAGGTCTATTTGGTGAGATCCCAGGTCCACGATAGGTCCTCCACCGTATTTTTTGAACCACCGCCAGTTCCTGAATTCGGTCATGGACCCGTATCCGTATTTCTCGAGCTTTTCGGGTGATATCGTGTATTGTTTGGGCCAGCCCAGCATATCACTTTTAGACCTGTTCCATTGAGCGTATGACTGGGATACCCGGCCTAAAAGCTGTTTTTCATGAATCAACCGGTCTATGGCATGGATGTATCTGGGATTGCTACGGCGCTGGTGGCCGATCTGAAGAAGCTTCCCTGTTTGCCTTGATGTCCTGACCATGCTTTGTGCTTTTTCCAGGGAGTTAGACATCTCTTTTTCACAATAAACATGAAGTCCCTGCTCCATACAAGCGTTGGCGTGTTCAGCATGCATCCAATCCGGAGTGGCGACGATCACCGCATCAAGCCCTTTTTCTTTTTCCAGAAGCTGTCTGTAGTCTTCATAGACATTGACCTTGTATCCGTATTTCTGCAGAAAGCGGCTGGCATAGATTTGGCTGTATTCCCAGATATCGCAGATGGCTTGAAAATGAATATCAGGAATGCGCAGGCATGATTCCATCAGCACCCTGCCCTGAGTTCCCGCTCCGATAACAGCGATATTGATTCTGCCAGAGGATTCTTGAGAAGACAGTGCGGCTACGGGTGGCTTTGCTTTCAGCGTCTGGGAAGAAAGAGCTGTTCCAAGGCCTGCCCAGGCAGATGATTTGAGAAAATCTCTTCTGGACAGGGAGCCGGTTTTTTTGTATTTGTTTTTGTCAGACATCTTTCCTTTCCTTATTTCTATTCCGGGCCGGTCGTTGAATAAGGCGGTCCTTATTTTTCAGTTTTCATGTCTTTATCAAAAGCGACTTCTGAAGGCGAAAAATTGATGCTCTTGACAAATATGACAGACTCCTGTGCCCCGTACTCCCGGTCCATGCCGTTATCTTCCCATTCCACTGATAGAGGGCCTGTGTAGCCGGCATCATTTAATTCCCTTATGATCTCTTCAAAGTCAACATCTCCGTGGCCGAGTGACCTGAAGTTCCATCCCCTCCTGAGGTCTCCAAACGGAAGGTGAGAGCCCAGTATGCCGGATTTTCCGTCAAGGGTCACGGCCACGTCTTTCATATGGACATGATAGATTCGATCGGGAAATTCCCGTATGAAAAGTTTCGGGTCCATTCCCTGCCAGACCAGATGACTGGGGTCAAAGTTCAATCCGAGGGCTGGTCTGTGTTCGAAAACTTCAAACAGTTTTTGCGTGGTATAGAAATCAAACGCAATCTCAGTAGGATGGACTTCCAGAGCGAACTTGACTTTGTGGCGGTCGAATTCATCTAAAATCGGGGTCCAGAGTTTTTTTATCTCTTTAAAGCCCTCTTCAATCATTTGTTCTGTAGTCTGGGGGAATGAATACCAGAACCTCCATATAGGGGAACCCATGAAACCGTTGACCACCGAGCATCCCATATCTTTGGCGACTTTGGCTGTTGTTTTCATCTGCTCAATGGCCCAAGCTCTCATTTTTTCAGGATTTCCTTTTACTTTATCCGGGGCGAATCCGTCCAGACGGTCATCATAGAGGTCTCCCACACACTGGCCTGCCAGATGAGCACTGAGAGCCCAGCACTTCAGCCCGTTTTTTTTCAGTATTTGTTTTTTCTGGCTGATATAATCAGGGTCTTTATCCGCTTTGTTCACTTCCATATGATCGCCCCAGCAGGCGATCTCAAGGCCTTCATAACCCCATTTTTTTGCTTTTTTGCAGATATCCTCGAAAGCCATATCTGCCCATTGTCCGGTAAATAATGTGACGGGTCTTTTCAATTTATCCTCCTTTTGTGAGCGTTTTAAAAATCAACCCAAACAACTCCTTTTTGGGAGCTTTCGACACATTTTTCTATAAATCTCACGCCCTGGTATCCTTCTTTGACACCCGGATAGTCTGCGTCCTCTTCCGCCATAGGTTTTTTGTTGATTTTTTTGTCAAGCGCTGTGATGAATGTGCTGTATATATTGGCAAAAGCTTCGAAATAGCCTTCCGGATGACCTGCCGGAACACGCGATACTCTTTCTGCGGCAGGGTACATCTTGTCTCTTCCCCGTGATAGGATCTCAGTGGGTTTATCAAGATAAGATATCCTGAAGGAGTTGGGATTTTCTTGGAGCCATTCAATGGAGGCTTTTTCCCCGTATATCCTGACTCTCAGTCCGTTATCATGCCCTATAGCGACCTGGCTGCTCCAGTAGAGGCCTTTGGCCCCGCTGTCATATTCCACCAGTATGGATGCATTGTCGTCAAGGATCCTGCCTTCCACAAAGGTATCCAGCCGGGCACAAAGAGATGTGATTTTTAAGCCCGTAAGATAAGAGACCATGTTTTCTATATGGCTCCCTATATCTCCCACGCAGTTTGAGGCGCCGGATTGGGAAGGATCCGTTCTCCATACGGATTGTTTCTGCCCTGTTTTTTCTATCGACTTTGCCAGCCATTCCTGAGGGTATTCTGCGTTTATGAAGCGGATTTCTCCCAGTTCTCCGTTGGCTATCATTGTTTTTATCTGCTTGACCATGGGGTAGCCGGTATAGGTGTAGGTAACACAGAACAAGAGGCCTTTTTCATCGGATATCTCAGCCAGTTGTTCAGATTCACGGCTTGTTATGGTGAGGGGTTTGTCACACACCACATGGATTCCGTGCTCCAGGGCTGCTTTTGAAATGGGAAAGTGGGTGTTATTGGGTGTGACAATGACCGCAAAGTCAATGCCGTCCTCCCTTTGTCTCTCCTTTTCAAACATATCATTGTATGTGGGGTATAACCGGCTGCTGTCCAATCCCAGCGTTTCCCCTGTGTTTTTGGTGTTCTCAAAATCCCTGGAGAAACATCCTGCAGCAAGTTCTGCTTTTCCGTCCATGGAAATGGCTTTGCGGTGGACTTCTCCGATAAAAGCCCCTTCTCCTCCTCCGACCATGCCGTATGTCAGTTTTTTAGGATTTTTGTTGTGTTTTTTTATTTGGGTCATTATGCGACCTCCTGCTCATAGGATAAAAAAACTTATTACAGAGGTTATTAGTCTAATCCATCTCCTCAAATTTTTCAAAATTTTTAAAGTGTTATTTTCCCTCTTTCTTTAATTTTTCATTAATAAGAATAAGTGTTTTTTGGGCTTCTTGTTCAACATCCCTGTCTTTTGTGAGCCGCTCCGCAACGTTGGCAGCGCGGTCGCATGCGAATTTTTGAAGCGCTCCCAGGATCATCATCTTTTCTTGGGCCCCTTGAGCGAGGTTCAGAGCGGTTTCCAGGGATCGGACCGCAGCTTCAGGCCTTTGATAAGGCTCCATTCCAACCATTCTTATATAGGCCCTGAGGCAGAGGATCCGGTGTTCCGGTTTATCGGATGTTTCGGCAATATAGAGAGCGTCTTCTGCGGCTGTGGAAGTGGGCCAGCTGGCAAAGGCTCTCACAACTGCGTCATGAACCATCCCGTTTTTTTCGCTCAATCCTGACCGAAGTACGGGAAGAGTGCTGTCATCGCCTATCCTTCCGAGAAGAAGATAAAGGGATGAACGGGTAAGGGGGTCTTTGACTTCAGGGAGGACTGTTGTGACAGGCTCACCTCTGAGCAGGGGGTCCTGTGTTTTCAAAGCTGTGAAAGCAATGGTGTTTATCATTTCATTCCTGTCCGGATCATTTTCCGTTTTTATGAGGAATTCCAGGAGCCTCGGGATATCCTCCGGAGAGGATATTTGCTTTATGGATTTGATAGCCTGAAGGCGTACTTCCGGATTTGAGGAACTGAGTGTGTCAAGAACAACATCTTTCCCTGAATACATGCGCCTTTGTTCCACGGCTTTGATGTATTCTATCTGAATCTCAGGATTTTTTTCGCTGTTCAGGTTTGAGATGACGGTGCTGCCGATATCATTCCCTTTAAGGCCCCAAAGGCTGGCCCGGGCCTGAAGCTTTTCCTCTCCTTTGGAGGAAGCCGCATGTTGGGCGAGAAAAGCTATTGTGGAAGAGTTGCCGATTTGTTTCAGAGTTTTCAGAGAAGCGATTCTTACTTCCGTGGAACGGCTCTCTGCTGAATCAAGGACAGCCTGCCGCACGCCTTTTTCCGGGTAAAGGGAAAGGACTGAGATCAATTGGACTTTTGCCGATGGAGGCAGTGTGGGGAGCAGAGCGCACACACTGGCGATATTTGAGGAATCAAAATATTCCGGAATCATCTCAATATAGGACGGATTGATGTCTTTTCCTTTGTTTTTAAGGGCTTCAAGAATGTACTCTGTTCCCTTTTCACCCGCTGCATTTATTTTTCCTCTGACCGCACTGTTGTGCAGGGATGACGGCAGGTCTGCGGTGAGGATCCGGTCATAGATACGGGCGGCTTCTTCATTCTCTCCATCTGATAGAAACTGTTCCGCGCATTTTAAGAGCGATCCTGTTACTTGAACCTTCAGTTCTCCTTCAGTCTGGGAAAGTGCTTGGGAAAGTGCTTGTGCGGCTTCAGGGTTTTGTATATGACCCAGGGCTGCGGTAGCAGCAAGGGAGAGGGATAAATCAGCGTTTTCATTCAGGATCTCTTTAAGGGAGGGAACCGCTCCGGAGACTTTCCTATGCCCTAAAGAGGAGATGATCCCTGCTTTAATGGGACCGCTGCTGTGGGGCAGGGCGCTTAACAGGGCCTCATCGGAAGCTGTATCCGGTATTTTTTCCAGAGCATATCTGGCCATATCTGTGGTTTCCTTATTTAGCAGCATGTCTTTGAGTACAGGAATTGATTCTTTAGTTCCGATGATTCTCAAGTGCCGGCAGGCCAGCATCTTTGCGGTTTCCGAGGCATCTGTTTTGAGGAAAGACAGGAGCTGGCGTTCGCATTCCAGCCGTTGTTGTTTTGTGGCTCTGTGAGAGCGGATATAGGCGTTTAATTCAAGGACAAGGTGGTCGTTTTCACCCTCTTCATATCTTTTAAGCTGTTTGAGAAGCGATGAAAGCTCATTTTCCTGGGCTGAATAAAGAAAAGCTCCTGCGGATCCAAAGAGCAGGATACCGGCTAGGATTAAATGCATTATATTGTTTTTTCTTCTTTTCATTTTTCACCTCTTTGATATCGGATCCCGTTCATTCCGGAAGTCCCCAGGGTTTACGGAAGGAACGGCTCAGCAGGCGTTGAGCTTCCGGGTCATTCTTTATGGTCTCGGTTTCAGGGTCAAAGTGTATTTTGCGTCCTGTTTCAATGGCGATCACTCCCAGATGGCCCACACTCGCGGACCTGTGAGCGGTTTCGGCAGGGGTTATGGTCGTTTTTCTTGTTTTCACGCAGTCCAGAAAGTTTTGATAATGGTCACTGCTTTGATACAGTTTTATCTCATCAGGGCCAATGAATTCCCTGATCAGCGATGCAGGATGGGTTTCAAAACCGCCCCGATCGCACCACACCCATCCGTGTTCGCCGATCCATTTTGTACCGCTCCGGATTTCAGGATGACCGCCGGCCACGGTCATGGGAGTGCCGTCCGCATATTTGAGTTCGAGATAATACCGGGTCGGACTGTTCCAGACTCCGGCGCGACCGTACTGCGCGGTTCCTTTGATTTCAACAGGTCCTGTCGAATCATATCCCATTCCCCAGTGAGCGATGTCCAGGTGGTGGCCCACCCAGTCCATGAGCTGGCCTCCACCATAATCCATATTCCATCTCCAGTTTCTGTGCACCCGCGCCGGGCAGTAAGGGGCATAGGGAGCTGGCCCGAGCCAGAGGTCATAGTCCAGATGACCCGGCGGAGGCCCCATTGTTTCCTGGCCCTTTGTTCCGGCAAAGTCATAGTGACCCTGGGGAAGGCCGACTTCGATCTTTTTCACTTTACCTATACGTCCGTTGCGGACAAGTTCGGCTGATTTGTGAAAATTGGCAACCGATCTCTGCCAGCTTCCGGTCTGCCAGATGCAGCCGTATCGTTTGATGGCATTGCAAACGGCACGGCCTTCCACAAGGCTGTGGGTGAAAGGCTTTTCTCCGTATATATCAAATCCTGCCCGGGCGCAGTATATGGCGGTGATCGCATGCCAGTGGTCCGGTAAAGCCAGACAAACAGCATCGATATCCTCTCTTGTGCAAAGCTCCTTGAAATCATGATAAGTGGTGCAGTCTTTATTTCCGTATTTCTCATTCACAATATCCCTAGCTTGAGTGAGATGATTCTGGTCTATATCACAAACAGCGACCCACTTCACCTCATCCTTGCTCAAAAAACTTTGCATATTTGGGATACCCATCATTCCAAAGCCAATCCCGGCCATGACTATTTTATCGCTGGGAGGCGTGTTTTTCCCTAATCCCATCACAGAAGAGGGTATGATATAAGGAGATACAGCCAGTCCGGCTGCTGCCAGTGATGCGTTCTTTAAAAATCTTCTTCTGCTGATTTTCTTTGTTTTATTACCCATGGTTCACTTTCCCTTATTTTATTTTTCAGGATTCTTCTTTTTTTCTTCTTTTTCATCCATGCCCACTGGTTCCGGTTCTTTAAAATTGATCTTTTTTGATATGGTGTATTCATCCAGAAGGACGTACTGAGAGCCTTTTGATTTGGAAAATATCCTTACCTCGGCTGTTTTCCATTCAGGATTGTTTTTAAAATGGTTCACATTGTCGCCTTCCACACCAAAGTTGCTCTGCAGTGTAATGACCTCACTTGTCTCTCCGGGCATAAGAGGTTTCCCGTGAATACCCACTAGGAAATTATCTCCTATGTTTTCTTTTTCTCCAATAAAACGGAATATCCCGTTGAAGTAGATATAGGATAGAGACTCTTCTCCTGTGTTTTTGACTTTGAAACTGATGGCAGGGACCAGAATCAGTTTGGGAGGCCAGGGCTGGTAATATTTTTTTTCCCATCTTGTTTCGATATCCGTAAGTTCAATGGAAGATTTCAATTCTTCAGGACTCATTGATTTCGCACAATTGTTTCCCAGGATCATTAATATTGTTGAAAGGAAAAAGAGGGAAATGACGGTGGTTAACGTGCTTCTTTTTTTCATTTTTTCCTCCTTATCATTAAATATAGATAAAGCTTTGTCATTTAGCAAATACTTAATCCAGATCAACAACCATAATCTGTTCAATG
>Ga0307421_1000036_pt1 | contig 74244 bp, 59 predicted proteins | sample SalMarWE160270MG_FD_202163 | JGI IMG/M metagenome (GOLD analysis project Ga0307421, IMG submission 202163) | Salt marsh sediment microbial communities from the Plum Island Ecosystem LTER, Massachusetts, United States - WE1602-70 | ecosystem: Environmental > Aquatic > Marine > Intertidal zone >... | reverse complement strand
CCGAGACGATAGGGCAGGTTAATGAAGAAATTGTTAAAAAGTACATCCGACAACAGCGCAAGAATCCATAGCCAGATTATGCCAGAGAGCCGAAACCCCGGGCTTTAGCCCGGGGTGTGGCTTCATTGCTCATCACTTTTGTTGTGGCGATGGCCGGAGCCGGTCTTGCCTTAACCTTACATTGGTTGGTAGATACCAGTTTTATGCCCTGGACAAATTACATTAGTGATTTAAGTGTGGGGCCAAACGGTAGTAATATTGTTTTTATAATTATGATGCTTGGGATGGCAGTTGCACTCGCTCCATTTTTTCTGTTTTTAGCAAGGGAATTGAAGTCCAGATGCAATGTTCACGGTCCGGCGACGTTTGCTTTAATTGCAGGCATTGTTGGCTGCATAGATGCTATTGTCATGGTGTTTTTCCCTCTGGATGCCAGCAAACCAGTGATTTATAACATTCATATTATCACAGGAGTAATAATTTTTCTTTGTATGACCTGCTATTTGGGAGCTTATGGCTGGGTCTTTCTTAAAAAAACTAATTTCCCCAATATTTTAGCTATACTTGCCTGCTCTGCATCTCTCTGCTCTTTTGTATTTGCCGTTTTACTGGCTTTAACCGAACTGTTTGATGTATTAAATCAAAGCGCAATCACTTATCTCATTGAATGGGCAGCATTTGGGTTTTTTGCGGTTTGGCAGATTCTGACAAGCTTACACCTACGGAAAACGCCGGCAGAATAAAAACTTGACTGATTTTAGGATCGCCGACAGCACATTTTCCGGTGAAGGGTGGGGGTAAAGTACCCTACAGGATGATCTGGATGATGGATCTGGAGATGATTCCGGTGGGCTCGAAATGATGCGTTTTGGTGTTGGGATTGCACGTCGGGCGTGGCTTGAAAAGAAAGATATTATAAACTGCTTGAGCTGTGAAGATATCCGCCATAAGTCATTCAAACAGAAGCCTTGAAAAAATTCTAAAACGTTGCTCTAAGAATAAGACTTCTGATTAAACATTTTTAGTTAGTAATTTTCCATAAACAATTCAAAATATTCTCTCGGATGACTGCAAACAGGACATTTTTCTGGTGCTTCAATTGATTCAATAATATGTCCACAATTTCTACATTTCCAGAATACCTTGCCATCTTTTTTAAATACAGTATGTTCTGCCACACTCTTGAGTAACTTTCTATATCTTTCCTCATGTCGCTTTTCTACAAGGGCAACTAATTGGAATGTTTTTGCAATTTCAGAGAAACCTTCTTCTTCAGCAACTTTTGCGAAAGAAGGATATAAATCTGTCCATTCTTCATTTTCACCGTTTGCTGCGTATTCTAAGTTTTTCAAGGTATCAGCATAAGCAACAGGATAACCTGAATTTATCTCCACAACATTTTCATTTAAACCATAATTAACAAGATGTTTCCAGAACAGTTTTGCATGCTCCTTTTCATTATCGGCGGTTTCAGTGAAGATCTCTTCAATCTGTCTGAATCCTTCTTTTCTGGCTACAGAAGCGTAATAGGAATAGCGCATTCTTGCCTGTGATTCACCAACAAAAGATTTCATTAAATTTTCTGCTGTTTTTGTTCCTTTTAGATTTTCCATTTTCTTTGTCTCCCTTTCTTGGGATGAGTTATTCTCTTGTCATTTTTCATATCTATTTTCTTTAGATACTGACTTTAATATCATCCCAAAATATTTTTAACATCATCTTCTGGCTCTCCGATGAGTTTTAAATCGTAATTCTCTTGAAGCACCTTGAGAATGTCATCATTTACCCATGCAGGAAGTATTGGTCCGAGATATATACCTTTAATATTAAGTGAGAGCAGACTCCAAAGAATTGCAACTGCTTTTTGCTCCATCCACATCAATATAATGGACAGTGGAAGTTCATTTACACCCACTCCAAAGAGTTCTGCAAGTGCAACTGCAATATCAACTGCAACTATTGAATCATTACACTGGCCTAAATCAATAAGACGAGGAATTTCTTCTATGTCTCCCAGATCCAGATCATTGATTCTGAACTTTCCACAGGCGAGTGTAAAGATGATTGTATCTTTTGGAAGAAGTTTAACGAATTCTCTATAGTATTCATCTTTTTTAATGGGGGCATCGCAACCGCCAACAAGGAAGAAATGACGAATCTTTCCACACTCCACTAATTTTTTGATTTTATCTGCTAATGATAATATAACAGATTTTGAAAAACCTGTTGTTAATACAATATTACCTGCTTTTTTTTCTAATTCAGGTAAGGATTTTGCTTTTTCTATTACCTCAGTAAAATCATAACCTTTAATGTATTTCACCCCTGGTAAACTTACAGGTCCGGTTGCAAACATTCGGTCTCTGTATTCATCTTTTGGAATTAAGGCACAATTTGATGTCGCAAGAATTGCTCCTGGGAATTCTGAAAATAACTTTTTCTGGTCAAACCATGCTTTTCCAAGATTTCCAACAAGATGCTTGTATCTTTTCAATTCAGGATAACCATGTGCGGGTAACATTTCTGAATGAGTATAAATATTTACTCCTATTCCTTCTGTTTGCTTTAGCAACTCTCCAAGTGCCTTTAATCCATGTCCTGTAACAAGTATTCCAGGCCCTTTCAATGTGCCGGTTTGAACTTTTTGAGGTTCAGGCTCACCGTAAGTTTTGATATGTGCTTCTTTTAAAAGTTCCATTGTTTTAATATTCATTCTGCCAGCTTCAAGTGCCATTTCAACAAGATTTTCTGCATTAAAATTTACATTTGTAAATGTAGCATAGAAGGCTCTTTCTAAAAAGGCATCAATTTCTGAATTAGTATATCCAAGTTCTCGTGCATGATATAAATATGCACTCATTCCCTTTGTTATATAAATTAAGTTGTCCTGCAGCCTTGCTACTGTGGACTCTTTTCCACATACCCCTTTGATGGTGCAGCCCGTTCCTCTTACTGTCTGGGAACATTGGTAGCAGAACATTTTTAGTCCTTCTTTTTCATTCATTTTTAATTCTCCTCATATTATTAAATCTTTTTATTTCTCTTTTAGCCATTATTCCTCCTGCAATTCAAACATATCTTTACTGACTCCACAAACAGGGCAAACCCAATCATCAGGAATGTCTTCAAATGCTGTTCCTGGTTCTATCCCGGAATCCGGGTCTCCAACTTCAGGGACATATACATAACCGCATACTGTGCATACATATTTTTGCATTTTCTTTGCCTCCTTCTTCTTACTTTTTTCTTCGGAAATATAAGTTGGTGCTGTTTTTGGTGCTTTACCTTTTTTAACTTTATGATAGTAATCATAGGTCATTGGCATTTCATCATTGATAATCTCTGCATCTATCACTTTTCCAATAAAAACTGTATGTGTTCCTACATCTAAATTATTTATAACCTCACATTCTAAATAAGCAACTGTATAATCAAGAATAATTGGAGAATTGGTGGCACCAATCTTATAGTTCACATCTTTGAATTTGTTTATATCTTTGCCTGATTTAAATCCAAAATGTCCGATGAATTTCATTGTCGCATCTTCTGACAAAATTGATACACTAAAAACTCTGCTTTTTTTGATAAACTCGTGAGTGAGATTACCTTTGTTTATACTAACTGCAATAGTCGGCGGTTCTGAAGTTATTTGAAAGACCGTATTTGCAATCTGACCGTTGAACTTCTCATCAGATTTTGAACTAATCACATATAAGCCATAACTAATCTTGTGTAATGTTTTTTTATTCATGATAATTTTCTATCAGTTTTGTTTAATTTTCGCCGTCTGAACTGTTAAGTTAAGAATAATATATAGAACATATCCAGTCAATAATAAATTTTAAGGATGAATAGACCTTCCCTCATGTGATAGATTTAGTTGAATTACGTTGAAACTACGGTATTGCGGTTGAAAGGAAAAAACAGGGAAAATCAGTGGTAATCAATAGAATCAGACTGGCTGGGAAGCAGGGATTCGAACCCCGATTCCATGATCCAGAGTCATGTGTCCTGCCATTGGACGACTTCCCAGAGATTCCAATATGATAATAAATAATCCGAAGATTTTCAATATATACCTTTGTTCCAGTTTCGCCAAGTGCAGCCTAAGAGGTCGTACGGAAGGATGAGTGGCGTGAGGACAGGAAGACTCTGACCCAATCTAACAAGATCCAGCCTATGTAAAAAGTAGTTTGACTACAAACAGCAGATGGCAAATATAAGATGCCATTGTAAAAAGCAGTTTGACAGTAAATAGTGATGGTGATAATATTCCGCATCTGATGAAAAAACCATGGATCAGTCTGAGCTTTGTGTTTATCCTGACATTAGGTTTTCTCTATTTTTTCTTTAGAAGTGTCGGATGGAAAGAGGTCCTGAATTATTTGACTGATGTCAACATCATCATTTTTATCATTGTTATTCTTTTAGCACCCTTACACTTCCTCACCCGTGCAATCCGTTGGCAGTATCTCCTAAAGCATGAGAAACGCGGTGTGACTTTATTCAACAGGTTTGCAGCTAATGTGATCGGTTTTACGGTTACTTTTGCTTTCCCTGGAAGATTGGGAGAAATAGCCAAGCCTTTATATTTAGCTAAAAAAGAGAACATGAAAAAGGGATTTGTCCTTGGGACACAGGTTGTTGAGAGGATTTTTGATATTTTAGCCATGTGTTTTCTATTAGCGGTTTTTCTTTTTTTTAAGTCTTATTATGCGCCCTATTTCAATCCAGATAAGGAGACCTATTCCATTTTGACCTTTACGGGAATAGGTGCAGTTGTATTTGTTGCTTTTATTCTCATTTTGATTTTTTCTATATATTTTTTCAGGGAGAAGACTCTCTCTATTATTGCACGTATCCTGAAGTCTCTGCCGCAAAAAGTTTCCAGTAAAATCCATGTACTAATTGAAGAATTTATAGAAGGGCTGAAATTTTTCCATTCTATAGGGAATATACTTATGTATATGCTCCTTTCTGTTATTGTCTGGCTTGGGATTACCTTTTTTTACTGGATGTTTTTTTTCGCTTATCATGTTTCTGTTCCTTTCTTTTCTCTTATACCTTATATGTTCCTGACAATGGTTGGTGCCTCTATTCCAACTCCTGGAATGGTTGGAGGATTTCACTATTTCAGCAAGCTTGGCCTAACTTCTTTTTTTAATATTGATCCTAACCTGGCAGTTGGAATGACAATTGTAATGCATGTGCTCCAGCTTGTAGTGACTTGTATAATTGGGTATGCTATACTCTGGAAAGAGGGGATTTCTATGTTTCAGATAAAAAAATTAAGACAAGAGAGTGAACAATGAAGTGTCCATATTGTGAAAATCCGGAAAGCAAGGTTATCGATTCAAGGGAAAGCAAGAACGGCATTACTATTCGCCGTCGGCGTGAGTGCCTTTCCTGCCAAAAAAGATTTACGACCTATGAAAAGATAGAGGAAATTCCTTACATGGTTGTAAAGAAGGATGGAAGGAGGCAGCGTTTTGATAGCCAAAATATAATGCGTGGGCTGCTCAAGGCCTGTGAAAAAAGGCCTATTCCTGTAGCAAAACTGGAAGAAATTGTGGAGGATATAGAGTTAAAACTACAAGAAAAACCCGATAAAGAGATCGCTACCGCTGAAATCGGACAGTATGTTATGAGCAAATTGAAAGAATTGGATAAAGTAGCTTATGTAAGGTTTGCCTCTGTTTATAGAGAATTCAAGGATGTTTTAGAATTTAAGAAAGAATTAGAAACTCTTTTAAAAGAGAAATAAAATAGCCTCCTGGGAAATAAATATTATAGGGACAGAAAATACAGGGAAAAGAGGGGAGATGCTTTATTACGGAAAGATTTTTATAAGAATGAGTGTAGGGAATAAATACGGAGAAAAAAATGGCCGAAGAGAAAAATAACAATGACGACCAGCCGGAAAATATAATCGGAGAAGAAGGGCAAAAACTCAAAATCCCTAAGCATCTGCCGGTATTGATGTTGAGAGATATTGTTGTTTTTCCTTATATGGTTGTTCCCTTGTTTGTGGGTAGAGAAAAATCAAAGGAAGCTATTGAGCATTCCCTTTCATCTCACCGGATGATTTTTCTCCTGACTCAGAAAGACATAGAGACGGAAAATCCAAAAAGCGAAGATATATATGAGATGGGAACAGTTGCATTGGTCATGAGAATGCTGAAACTCCCCGATGGAAGAGTAAGAATTCTGGCGCAGGGCCTTATAAGAGCCGGATTGAAAGAGCTTGAAGAAGATAAGCCTTATTATAGGGCCAGAATAAGTGTGATTCGCGAATTGGAAGAAGAAAAAAAATCTATAGAAGGTGAGGCCTTGATCAGGAATGTCCGAGATGGACTTGACAAGGCTTTATCGCTTGGGAAAAATATCCCCCCTGAAATCATAATCATTGCAGCAAACATCGAGGAGCAGGGGAGGTTGGCTGACCTTACCGCAGCTAATCTGGATTTAAAAATTAAAGAAGCTCAGAATCTTCTGGAAATGATTAATCCTTTCCAGAGATTGAAAAAATGTTATGAACTGTTGACAAAAGAAATTGAGCTTCTGGATGTCCAGTCAAAGATCAGCAGCGAGGCTAAAGGCGAAATGGATAAGCTCCAGAAACAGTATTTTCTTAGACAGCAAATAAAAGCCATCCAGAAAGAGCTAGGTGAAGGTAGTGAAATTCAGGAAGAGATAAAAGGCTATAAGAAGAAATTAAGAAAGTTAAAAGTATCCGATGAGGTAAGACAGGAATTGGGAAAACAGATCAGCCGCCTTTCCCAGATGCATCCGGAATCAGCGGAAACCGCAGTGGTTCGCAATTATCTGGATTGGATGTTTGCTCTTCCCTGGAACAAACGCACTGCCGATAATTTGGACCTTCGCAATGTTAAAAAAATTCTTGATGAGGATCACTATGGTCTGGATAGAGTTAAAGAAAGGGTTCTTGAATATTTGGGTGTTAAAACCCTTTCCAAAAAGATAAAAGGTCCTATTCTTTGTTTTGTAGGTCCTCCTGGAGTAGGGAAGACTTCTCTCGGCCGTTCAATAGCAAGGGCACTTGGGAGGAAGTTTATTCGCATTTCCCTGGGGGGTGTGAGAGATGAAGCAGAAATCAGAGGACATAGAAGGACATATGTTGGAGCAATGCCAGGAAGGATTATACAGGGATTGAGACGCTGTGGTTCTAATAATCCTGTATTCATGATGGATGAAGTAGATAAAATCGGGGCTGATTTTAGAGGTGATCCTTCGTCTGCACTTCTGGAAGTGCTTGATCCTGAACAGAATTTTTCTTTTAGAGACCATTATCTTGGTGTTCCATACGATCTGTCCAAGGTTATGTTTATCACTACCGGTAATCTTCTTGACCCTATCCAGCCGGCCTTCCGTGACAGGATGGAAATTCTCCGCCTTCCGGGTTATACAGAAGACGAAAAACTTGAGATAGCTTTCCGCCATTTGCTCCCGAAACAAATTGAGGAAAACGCCCTGAGTAAGAATTTGATTTGTTTCACAAAGGGTGCTGTAAAAAAAATTATTTCTTTCTATACAAGGGAAGCAGGAGTCAGGAATCTTGAAAGGGAGATCGCCTCGGTGTGCAGGAAAGTAGCCAGGAAAGTAGCCGAAGGCAAAAAACATCTGACCAGGGTTACAGCCCAGAACATCGAAAGATACCTGGGCCCACCTAAAGTATTCAGGGACCAGCTTCAGAAGAAGAATCGTGTCGGTGTGACTACTGGTGTTGCCTGGACTGCTGCTGGCGGCGAGATACTTTTTGTAGAAACAACGAAAATGAAGGGAAAAGGGAACCTTACTTTGACTGGTTCACTTGGTGATGTCATGAAAGAATCTGCTCAAGCTGCTTTGAGTTATGCGAAATCTAATTCTAAAGAGCTTGGTATAGACAACCAGATTTTCTCTAAAAATGATTTCCATATACATATCCCAGAGGGTGCAATACCAAAAGATGGCCCTTCTGCAGGAGTGACTATGCTGACTTCTTTAATTTCTGTCTGTGCTGACAGAAAAATCAGATGGGATGTAGCAATGAGCGGTGAGATTACATTACGTGGCAATGTTTTACCGGTGGGGGGAATTAAAGAAAAAGTTTTGGCTGCCCAGCGGTCCGGAGTGAAAGAGATGATTTTACCTATGGCTAACAAGAAAGATTTATTTGATATTCCCAAAAAAATAATGAAAGAGATGAAATTTGTTTTTGTGGAAGATGTAAATGAGATTATTAATGCTGCTTTGGTGAAAGATTCTGGTGATTAAACCTGAACTCCGGGATTATAATCAAGTGTGGTAGTTTTCCTTTATGAAACTGCAGGGTTTAAAAGAAAAAGAGCTTATTTCGGCACTGAAGAAGGAGTTTTCTGCATCATCCCCGGAATTGACAGTTGGTATAGGGGATGATGCCGCTGTTATTAAGGCAGGAAAAAGCTCTTTTATTATCACCAAAGACCTGCTTATTGAAGATTTTCATTTTGTCTCCTCCTTTCATCCTCCCTATTTTCTTGGCCGGAAAAGTTTAAATGTTAACCTGAGTGACATAGCAGCAATGGGTGGTGTGCCTAGGTATGTGCTTCTCGGATTGGGCTTGCCAATACAGATAGAGCTGGATTGGATGGAAAGATTTTTCGCAGGACTGAAGTCAGCAGCAAAAGAAAAAAGTGTCATTCTTATTGGAGGAGATATTTCCCAGGCAAAAAAAATTACAATATCTGTAACTGCTGTCGGAGAAGGGAAAAACATTTTAAAACGAAGTGGGGCAAAACCGGGACATCTTCTTTTTGTTTCAGGCACTTTGGGTGATGCCAGGCAGGGGCTGCTGCTGGCAAGAAAAGGATACAGTATTGGAGATGATAAAAAAGCAGATACACTGCTAAAGGCTTTTCTGGACCCTGCTCCTTGCGTTTCGCTTGGATGCGAACTTTCCCGTCTTATGTTGGCTTCTTCCATGATAGATATCAGTGATGGTTTATCTGTAGACCTGGGCCATATCTGTGAAGAAAGCGGGTGTGGTGCTGAAATATATTTGGAAAAATTGCCCATCTCCACTGAACTGCGTTCCATGCAGAGAAAGGCTTTTTGGTATGCTCTCCACGGTGGAGAGGATTATCAACTTCTTTTTTCAATTCCACCACAGCAGATCGATTCAATTTCTAGACTACAAAAGAAATTCAGGATTACTAAGATAGGCAGGATAATTGAGGGGAAAGATGTTTTTATAGTGGATAAAAGCGGAAAGAGAAAAAAATTAATAGAAAAGGGGTATCAGCATTTCAAAATGTGGTGAGCCATATCTGATTCAGGCCGAAAGAGGCTAATTTTGGAGGAAATTACCTTCATACAATACTACCGAAGGCCCTGACTGGTGAACTTTCTCTTTTTCCCATTCTACTGTTAGGTTCCCCATGGATGTTCTTACATTTACTTTTCTTTCCGTCAGATTTTTAAGGATGGAAGCCACTGCAGCAGCACAGGCCCCACTTCCTGAAGATAGAGTCTCCCCTACACCTCTTTCCCAAAAAAGGACTTCGATTTCTTTTCTGTTTGAAACTCGTATAAATTCGGTATTTATTCTCTTTGGAAAGAAAGGATGGAATTCGATTTCGTATCCTATTTGGTGCCATTCGATTCGAGCAGGGAAGCGGTCGAAAAATATACCGCAGTGGGGATTGCCTAGTGAAACCAGGGTAATATAGTGGACTTTTTTATTGATGGAGAGTGGATAGTCGATAATTTTTTCATGAAAAGTTCCATCGTCAAAAGGGATATCCTTAGAACTTAAATGGGGAATTCCCATTTCGATTTTACTGTCAAAGGAATTGTCTTTCCGGTTGAGCAGTTCACATTCGCGGTTTCCTATTGTTGTTAAGAAAGTGATTTTGGGAGACTCGATCTTTTTTTTATAGTATAAATATGCTGCAGCGCATCTCAGGCCGTTTCCTGATACTTCTGCTTCGGTGCCGTCAGCGTTGAAAATCCGGAAGTTGACGAACCCCATGCCTTTATCCTTGACGGATATTAACAGCAGGCCGTCGGCTCCGATTCCCGTATGCCGTGCGCATATGCGTCTTGCAAGGGTAGCTTTTTCTTTAATACAGGGATTTTCTTCTTCGTCAATTATCAGAAAGTCATTGCCTAATGAATGAACCTTGGTTATTTTCATTCAGGTATCCTTAAAGTAACGATAAATTCTTGTGCTTGCCGATTACTTTCCCTACTGATGAGCAGCATTATTGATTCTCCGGGAGAAGTTTTTTTCAAGATAGATGCTAATTCTCTTACGTGCCTGACTCTCTTTCGATTAGCTTCAAGAATAATATCTCCGACTTCCAGGCCTTCTTTTGCTGCTTCGCTGTATCGTCTTACTTCGGTTATTATTAGGCCTTCTAGTGTCTTGTAACCGTAACGGTTTGCCAGGCTGGGAGTTAATTCCCTTACTGATAAGCCTATATCCTTTCCTGAAGAGGAAGTTGTTTCCTGTTCTTCCTCGGGTTCCAATTCTGCGATTTTTACTATATAACTTTTTTCCTTGCCATCACGGATAACCGAAAGTTTAACTTTTGTACCAGGCTTGATATCGGCAATTTTAAACATCAGGTCGTTAGGATTTTTTACAGGTTCATCATTAACTTTAATTATCACATCGTAGCGCTCAAGTCCGGCTTTGTCAGCAGGAGTGCCTGGTTCAACCTGATTGATCATGACTCCATTTTTTGACTTTAGACCGAGATTCTTTTTTGTTTTTTCATCAATAGGATAGAGCCCTCTGACTCCCAGATAGCCCCGTATTACTCTTCCTTTTTCTTTCAGTTGTTTGACTACTTTTTTTGCCAGACTGGAGGGAATGGCAAAACCGATCCCGATATTTCCTCCAGTAGTAGTTGATATCAAACTATTAATACCGATGACCTCGCCCTTGGTGTTTACTAGAGGACCACCGCTGTTTCCGGGGTTTATGGCGGCATCGGTCTGAATATAGTCCTGGTAAGTCGGGAGATTCATTCCTGCCCCAAGCTGTCTGCCTTTTGCGCTGACGATTCCGGCTGTGACAGTATGTTCAAAGCCTAGAGGATTTCCTATAGCAAGAACCCATTCTCCCGCATGTAATTTTGTTGAATCTCCAAGCTCAGCATAGGGCGAATTTTTTTCATCAACCTTAAGTAATGCCAGATCGGTGCTTGGATCAGTGCCTACAATTTTTGCAGTGTATTCATTTCCCTGAAGAGTAGTAACGGTGACTTTAATAGCTTTCTCTGCGATGTGGTTGTTTGTGATTATATAGCCATCTGTGCTTATAAAGAAACCTGATCCTCTGGCCGAAGAGTGGTATTCCTGTTCTCTCCTGGGGGAAGATCCAAAAAATTTATCCCAGAAATCGTCGAAAAAGGGATCATCTCCAAAACCGCTAATTTTCCTCGTTACTACCTTCTCGGCTTCAATTCTTACAACGGCAGGGCTCACTTTTTCAGCAATCTTTGCAAAGTCTAGATTTTCTCTCGGCTGGGAAAGCGAGGAAGCATATAGATTAGCAGAGGTAAGTGAAGAAGTCGATGAATTCTCTAAGAAGTTATCAGGTGAATTTTCCCCAGGGGAATAAACAAGAATCAGGCCTGTTATGATTATTCCGAGCACAAAACTTAATAAAGCTATCAGTGAAGTTTTTTTCATTTCCCTACCTCCAAAAGTATACTTTAAACTAGCATAATACTATAAAAAATTCAACCAACTTATTGGGGACAGGGACGGTTCTGTTTTTTCCCTTACATAGTTTTAATTTCTTGATATTTCAGAGAAAATAGAACCGTCCCAGAAATATGGTAAAACTATCACAAAGGAGGAAAAGTTGCATTATTGCGATGAACCTACAGGATAAGTTTGAACTTTTTTGTCTTCTATTATATTATCCTTTACTGATTAAGGTTTAAGATTCTGGGTTTTAAGGTCAAATGAGAGAAATGGGATATCGCTTAAAAAAGGGAATTCTGATTGTTTTTGAAGGTATAGATGGGACAGGGAAAACTACTCAAGCTGAAATACTGCTGAACAGGCTTCGAAAGAAAGATTTTGAGGTAGTTTATTTTCAGGAGCCTTCTATGGGTAAGTGGGGCCGTGAAATTAAGAAAAAGGCAGCATTTTCGAATTCAATCACGCCAGAGGAAGAATTAGATCTGTTTCAAAAAGACAGGAGAGAAAATGTTGAGAAAAACCTGAAGCCTGCTTTGGAAAAGAGAAAAATTGTTATTTTAGATAGGTATTATTTTTCGACTATAGCTTATCAGGGTGCAAGAAGGATAGATCGAGGATTTATCCGCAGCATTAACGAAGAGTTCGTTGTGATGCCAGATCTGGTTTTTATACTGGATATTGATGTGAAAAATGGCCTCCAGCGTATAGAGACGAGAAAAAAAAGGGATATCCTTTTTGAACAGGAAGAATATTTAGTCAAAGTAAGAGAAATATTTAAGAGTTTTAATGGAGAAAACATCATTCATATAGACGGACATAAATCTATAGAAGAAATATCTAATGAGATAGGAGCAGTCGTTTTTAAATACCTTGATTCTCTGTCAGTAAAATCTTAGCTTATCGGGAACGGTTCTATTTTTTCCCTTCGCTAGATCTAGCTCTAGTTTTAATTTCTTGATCTTTTAGAGAAAATAGAACCGTCCCCCAAATATTCTGTCTAATGCCGACTGGCTACTTGCTCTCTCTCGTAGAGATCTGCTATATTCTAAGAGTAGAAATGAAAAATAAATTTGTCTTAAAGATAAAGAAATTCAGAATTAAAAAACCAAGCTTAAAAAAATTAAGAAATCTCAGCAGGAAAAAATATTATAAAGGAACTTTCCTGGTTTTTATTTTTTTATTGGTATGTATTTTTGGAGCATTGTTTGGATTTTATATCGGAGTTCTTCGGAATGTTCCTTCTATCTCTAAACTCGAGGAATATAAACCAAACATAATTACTTATATCTACTCTGATGATGGAGAAATCATAGGAGAATATGCATTACAAAAAAGAATTGAAATCACATATGAAGAAATCCCCGAGGTTTTGAAAAATGCAATTATTGTAACAGAAGACGCGAGGTTTTATAACCACCATGGAATTGATTATAAGGGTATTTTGCGGGCTGTTAAAGAAGATATGAAGCTGATATTGAAACCGAGAAAGCTTCATGGGGGAAGTACTATTAGCCAGCAATTAGTGAAACAGCTTTTTCTTCATCCAAAACAGACTGTGCGGCGGAAACTGAAAGAAGCGATTCTTGCCATTCAACTTGAAAGGAAGTATTCCAAAGAAGAGATACTGACTATGTACTGCAATCAGTTTAATTTAGGGCATGGTGCATATGGAGTTGAAGCCGCATCGCAGTTATACTTTGGTAAAAATGTCTCAGAGTTGAACCTTGAAGAATCGGCTTTGATTACCGGTATCTTCAGGGCGCCCACTTATTATTCTCCCTACAGAAATCCTGACCTGACATTGCGCCGCCGCAATCATGTCTTTAACCGTATGGTCGAAGAAGGATTCATAACAGAAGAAGAAGCCGCTGAAATCAAGAAAGAGCCACTTAATGTTCTTCCTTTACACCGGGGAGATTCTGAATTTGCTGCTTATTTCAATGAAGAAATCAGAAGATATTTGTATGATAATTACGGCAAGGATTCTCTTTACAGAGAAGGGTTGAAAGTCTATACAACTTTAAATACAGAGTACCAGCGATATGCGGAAAATGCTGTAAGGAAATGGCTCCATGTTTTGGATAAGAGGCAGGGATGGAGAAAAGATAAAGAAAACTTGCTGGATATGGGGATTGAAAACCTGGAAGAGCTGGAAAACCCAATACAAAATCTCGTAAAGAGTGAAAAGCCTGAAAAATTACTGATGGATTGGCAGAAACCTTCTATTGAAAAGGGAGAGGTAATTGAAGCGGTTGTCCTGTCGGTTGAGACACGCAAGGCGGATGTTAAGGTGAAAGATTATATTGGCAAAATGACGAATAAAGATATTGCATGGACCAAGACGAAAAGCCTGAAAAACCTTATTGAGAAGGGAGATATAATACATGTTAGAGTAAATGACTTAGATGAAGAGAAGAAAGAACTCCTTGTTTCTCTTGACCAGGAACCGCTTCTTGAAGGGGCTTTTCTTGCTATCGAACCCCAAACAGGCCAGATAAAAGCAATGGTAGGAGGATATTCATTTAAGAGAAGCGAGTATAACATTACAACTCAGGCTTTAAGGCAGTGTGGTTCGGTAATAAAACCCATACTTTATACAGCTGCTATGGAGAATGATTTCACACCTGCAAGCGGGATTGTTGATGAGCCTACAGATTTTGAAGACAAATGGTCCGGTGAATTGTGGTCTCCTCCAAATTACGATAATAGATATAAGGGACGTGTTACTTTACGTAAAGGCTTGGAAGAGTCAAGAAATATTGTTACGGCTAAACTTCTGGAATATATCTCGCCTCAGACTGGGGTTAATTACTGCCGTAAATTCGGAATTACTTCGACGATTTATCCTTATCTTTCTCTGGCATTGGGAGCCTTTGAGGTTAAAATGATTGAGCTGGTTTCGGCTTTTTCCACTTTTCCAAATAAAGGGATTCGTATAGGACCTTACTTCATTACACGTATAGAAGATAAAGATGGGGACATTTTGGAAGAAGCCAAGATCCAATCAGATGAAGTAATATCTCCCCAGATTGCATATATAATGACTTATTTACTTCAGGGAGTTGTGCAGAGAGGTTCTGCTCAAGCAGCAAGGTTCCTGGAGAAACCTTTGGCCGGGAAAACCGGGACTACTGATGACTTTTCCGATGCTTGGTTTATGGGTTTTTCACCTTCGCTTTGTGCAGGTGTTTGGGTTGGCTATAGGGAGGGGAGGATAAAAATAGGTGACCGGCAGTCAGGTGCTGTGGCTGCTCTTCCCATATGGGTAGATTTTTTTCAGAGAATCATAGAGAAAGAGAAAAAAGAAGCAGAGGAAGCAGGTGAAGCGGAACCAATACAGGAAGAATTCGAAGTCCCATCCAATCTTACTTTTGTGGAAATCGATCGCAAGACCGGCTTGCTGGCTACTCCGTTCTGTTTGTTTCCTATGATGGAAGTTTTTATTCCAGGAACAGAGCCGAACAGATTCTGCTCTTATGAAGATCACATGATGACTTTGGACTATTATGAGACTTTAAAAAAGAAGAAATGAGAAATAATTTAAGTGTCACTATTTCTTTTTGACTTTGCTGGAGCTTGAAGAAGAACGAGTGCGGGAAGAAGATGATCTTCCTCTTGAAGATGAAGTCCTGGAACGTGAAGAGGAGCTAGAACTTACTTTTCTAGAAGAGGAAGTGCGTGAAGAGCTGCCTTTGATATATTTGCTGCTTCTGCCTGAAATGTAATTATACAGCCGGCCGAGAGTGGAAGTTGATTTTCTTGTTCTTGACAAACCAGAGTATTTTTTAATGCTGATGTTTGGTGAGGAAGGATAGCCTGTCTTTCTCTTAAGAATATTCCTTTCATTTGAAGGTTTGAGATTCCGCACACTGCTTTTTTTGACCAGTCCTGAACCCTCAGTTTTAATCTTCCCGTAATTGGAAGTACTTTTGCCTTTAATTTCTTTAAATTGAACCGCAGTTTCTTTATTGTGAAGAAAGACCTTTTTCCCTTCAAGCTTCTGTACTGCGATTTCGCTTTTTGTAAGCTTGATATTCGGCCCTTTGTTGGTCATGCTGATTTTACCGAGTTTCTTTATCGAATCCTGAGTTAAGGCAACTTTAGAAACGTTTCTTGCTTTAAGCTGATTCTTGTGGATTACAGTAAGAGCTCTGGAATTATAAGGGTAGTATCCTGTGTACCGGCCATAATACCTATTATTGAAGAGGTAGCCAGGATAGCCATAATAGCTCAAAGGTGCCCAGCCGTAATAGTCATATCCATAGTACCAGCTTACCCAGCCAGGGCCCCAGATTGAAGTAGGAATCCAGTACCAGCCAAGGCCGATTCCCCAGTGCCATCTGCCGTAGTGATAAGTTGCCCATCCCCATGGTTCGTAAGGAAGCCATGTCCAGCCTGCTAAAGGAGTCATCATCCATCTGCCGTTGTAGTAAGGACGCCAGTTTACTCCTACACCGCCAGGAACCCAAACATATCCATAAGGGGGGACATATGTCCATTCTCCATTCGCATCCAGTTCATTTTCAAAATCTTCAAGTTCCTCGGGAAGATAAGCATTTGCCATATGTTTCCGGGCTTCTGATTCTCTGTTTTCGCTCCACCTGTCAAAACTGTCATCAGCGACTGCCATGAATCGTGTTGGCTGGGAAGTAAAATGGCCGTTGATTACTTCTAACCTATGCGCCTCTTTTATCAGGGCTGATCCGGATTCTCCGGCTGCTTCCATCAATCCCTCGAAAACAAATATTTCTGTTTCAGTGTTTTCTCTTACATCGAATCTATACAGGCCCACATTTAGAATGTAAGCAGAAACATCTGAACTGTGGATTTCAATAGTTTTTTCTTTCTTTAAATTATAAACACTTAAATAAATATTCCCAGACCAAAGCCGGACCTGAATGAGGTCATCTCCCTTTTTTGGCAGATTTAAAAAGTCTAATTTTGTATTGTTGTCCAAACGAAGATAATTTCCTTTTCCCAGAAATATTTCTACTCTGCCGTCCGTTGTCCCGATTCTGTCGCCCTCTGAGATCGGCATGTTCACGATGCCTTCTTCGTAAGTTAGTTCAGAAGCCCTCTGGATATAGGAGTTCCCAGTGACATAGCTTAAGCGTGCAAATGAGTTATTGGTATATGTAATTTCTTCTGCCCCCAATGTAGAAAGGAAGAAAAGAAGAATTATTGATGCAACTGCAATTTTTTTCATTTTCCTTCTCCTTTTATTCTAATTTCATAATACGTTATGCAATTGTTATGCCAACTTTTCTCCTCTGATTTCGGGGTTTTTTTTGTCCTTAATAGATGACGCATGATACATTAACAATACACCACGTAGATTATTCATAAAAACAACTTCATGCGCTGTGCCTTGCATCTGCGGCAAGCTTGACTCGTGAATAACCCACGTCCTCCTGGATTATTCATAAAAATTGCCACCGCCTTTTTTTAATTTCAGTTTTAGATAAATATAGGCCATGATTGAGTATCTTTTAATATCTCCAAGAGAGCGGATTTTGGAAATAATTCTTGGGATTTTTCGGAATATCCTGAATTTTCCTCCACTTAATGACCAGCGAAAAAGTAGTTCGCTGATTTGAGCCCAATTCAGCTTATCCACAAAGAGCGGTACTTCTCCCTGGGCAGTTGGCAGAGTGACTATCTTGGAACGATATTTTTTTGCCCAGGAAAAATTTTTGGGCAGGATTCCAAACTCCTTGGCTGTTTTTTCAAGCGGAGTTCCGGGATAAATGTGAAGAATAGCAATGCTTCCTTCGATTTTATCTTTATATTGTTCGATTATTCTTACGGTTTCTCTGGCTTCTTCCCATGTTTCAGTGGGATGACTGAAGATGAAAAATGCGTTTGGAATGATATTAAGTTCAAGGCACCAGTGAACTACATTATGAAAGTCAGTGATGTTTATTTTCTTATTTATTATTTCGTTGCGGATTCTATCAGAACCTGCTTCGAGGCCAAAGGAGAGATGAAATAATCCCGCCTTTTTCATCTTTACAAGGAGGGCTCTGTTGAAAATGTCGATCCTTATGTCACATTTCCAGAAGATATTAAGTTTTTTTTCAATAATAAGGTCGCATATTTGTTCGACTCTTTTAGGGTTAGCGTTGAAAGTGTCATCATAGAAAAAGATTACTCTGATTCCGTATCTTTTGATAAGAAACTCGATTTCATCAACGATATTCTGGGGGCTTCTCATCCGAACTTTTCGTCCCCAGTTTATAGGGGTTGCACAGAAATTGCAGTTAAATGGGCAGCCCCGGCTGGTCATCATGTTGACTGCTGGAAGCATGCCGTGGCCAGGAACTCCGAATAGGAAATTATATTTTTCAAAAGGTACGAGATGGAAAGCAGGAAAAGGAAGACTGTCGAGGTTTTGAATCTGAGGGCCGGCTGGGTTTGTTTTGATTTTGCCGTTAATTCTTAAGGAAATGCCGGGAACAGAAGCGAGGGATTCGATATTTTTGTCCTTTTCAAGGGTCTTGCACATCTCGGACATAGTCATTTCCCCTTCGCCTCTGACAACGATATCCAGCTCTGGAAGCTGTTCAAGGCAGTCTTCTGCGGCCATGGAGGCATGCGGTCCTCCTAAAATAGTAAGTGCTTTGGGTAAAGCTTTCTTGGCAATTTTTATAAGTTTGAAACTTAAAAAACGGTTTTCAGTAGTTGATGTGACTCCAATTATATCTGGGGTAAAAGCCTGAATCTCCCTTCGGATTTGACTCCAATTTAACTTAAGAATGTCTGTTGGCAGTATGCGGACATCATGTCCTTCGTTTTCCAGTACTGCTCCTATATAAAGAAGTCCTAAGGGAGGCATTGATGACCCTTTGGACCAGCGTTCTGCAAAATACCCACCAGGCGGGATTAATAACTGGACTTTCATTTCCTCTCTTCTGCCTCCTTTTTCTCGAGTTTTAAAGCATAAATGTTTGTGATGTTGGGCTCTGGCATGGTTGTCCCATAGATATAATCGGCAACTTCCATAGATTTGAAATTGTGTGTAATGAGTATAAACTGTGTCTGCTTTTTAACTTTTCTCATTAGATTGAGAAACCTGGTTAAATTTGTTTCATCCAGAGCCGCATCTACCTCGTCAAGGATACAAAAAGGAGCAGGTTTGTAACGGAAAAGGGCAAAGAAAAAAGCCAGGCTTGTTAAGCTTTTTTCTCCTCCTGATAATAAGTTCAGGCTATTTACTTTTTTCCCGGGTGGTTGAGCAGTGATCTCGATTCCGCTATCTAATGGTTGAGATGGCTGGCTTAATTTAACTTCTGTATGGCCTCCTTCGAACAGGAGAGAAAAGACTTCCTGGAAGTTTTTATTCACTTCCTTCAAAGCTTCTTGGAATTGAATTTTGCTTTCCTGGTCAATTTTTCTGATGGCTTCCTTAGTTGAATCAATAGATTCGCGGAGGTCTTCATTTTCTTGAATGAGGAAATCGCAGCGTTTTTTCTGGATTAAATATTCTTCCTCAGCCAGGAGGTTTACACTCTTAAATTTTTGAAGCTTTTCTTTAGCCTCAGTTAATAATTCCTCTATATCACGCTCAGTTTTCTCTTGAGATATGTTTTCATTTTTTATTTCTCCTGCCGTTTTTTTAAGTTCCTGCCAGCAGGATTCTTCAAGATTGACCATGTCACGATCTTTCTCAGCTTTTTTTATTTCCTTCTGGACTCTTTCTTCTTTTTGTGCCTCGTATTTTTCTCTTGTACTTTTGATTCTTTCTTCATTTTCATGCTGCTCATTAAGAATAATTTTCATGTGGGATTCATTTTTAAGTAATTTATTTTCTTTCTCATTTTTTTCTTTTTCAAGAGCCACAGCGGTTTTTGTAATTGAATTGATGTTTTCTTGAATCTGCATCTTCTGTTTTTCAGAGAATTGAATTTCTTTATCTAAAGATATAATTCTGGCTTCGATAATTTCTTTCCTTTGATTAATTTTACGATACCGTTGATTCAAGTTTTTTATCTTTTCCTTAAGTATATCAATGCTTGATTTGACCTCAAAGAACTGTTTCTTACCGTGCTCGCTTTTTCCCTGGAGTATGCCAAAAGTTTCCTCTTCCTTTTTGATTTTTTCCTTCAAAGATTCTTGTTCCTCTTCAAGTTTTTTAGAGCTCAAAGAGATTGCCTCGAAATTGTTGATTAGATCCTGCTTTTCTTTAGAAATGATTGAAAGCTCTTTTTTTAGAATGGCTAGATTAGCTTCGATTTTTTCTTTCTCTCTTTGTTCATACTCATTTTCTTTTTCTTTCCCGGTAATTTGTGTTTCAAAGTGGACAATTTCTGTTGATCTTATCTTTATCTTTTCTTCAAGCTTCTGTTTTTCATTGTTTTTCCTAGTAATTTCAAAATTTATAGGTGATATCTCTTTATCAGTCAGTACAATGTTTTCTTTTAGTTTCCTTATTTCTTGATTAAGAGCAAAGATCCCTTCTTTTTTCCGTATTGATTTCAAAAGCCCGGAAGATAATAACACTTCACCCCGGACAGTGATGAAATTTATTGCTGGATAGCTAACCCTGAGTTCTAAAGCTGTTTTTATGTCATTGACAATAGCAGCTTCGCGGAGTTGAGGGAGGTAATCTTTGATTTTTGGGTCTGGCTTGACATGCGCTTTTAAACGGCCAACAATACGTTGGTCTTGATATGCTTTTTCAAAAACTTGCTCTTTTTTTTCTGGGGAAAAAAGAAGAAAGTCGCCTTTTAATTCTCTTCCAGCGAAATTTTTCAGGAAATCTTCTGTGTGGATGAGAGAAGCTTTTGATTCTTCTTTCCACAAAACATCTATTAAAAAGGCATGTTCGCTATCAGTTTCTATCAAATCGGCCAGAACCCCCATTGTTCCTGGAAAAGCGGCGTCACTATGCTGGCCTTTTTCTTTTTCTTGCATTTTCTCTAACGCATGAAGGTGATGAAGGGCCTCGTCTTTTTTCTGTCTTAGATTTGCCAGTTGGATTTGAAGATTCTCAATACCTGATTGGATTTTTTTCAGTGAATTTTGTTGTGTTTTAAGCTGGAGTTTTTTTTCATCCAGTATTTTCCAGCTCCCCTTAATATCATCCGAGGATTGTTCAAGCTTTTTTGCTTTTTGGAGTACGAGGTTATGATTTGATTCTATCTGAGTAGAGAGCTTTTCTTCCTGGCGGAGGGTCAACTCTAATTCCTTATCAAGTTTAACCCCCTCGTTTCTTATCTCTGTATATGAAGAGAGTTTGATAAGATGTTCATTTCTTAAAGTTTTGATTTCTTTACGTATTGACTCCAATTTTTCTCTGGATGCCTGTCCTGCTTGATTTATGTCCTTTAAATCATTTTCTCTTTGTTCAATATTCTCATTTAAGACTTTAAGATTTTTTTCTATTTCATTTTGCTCTTTTTCAAGAGATGCCAGTTCCTGCTTGAATTCTTCTCTGTTTTTTCCTGCTCTGCTGCTTTTTTCACTGAGGGAATCAATCTGCCTCGATCCATTTTCTTTTTCTGATTCGAGCCGTGAAACCTGTGTCTTTAAAGCAAATAGATCTTTCTGTGCTTCCTTATTGAATTGTTCAAATTCCCATACTTCTTTTCTTTTATCAGCAAGATTTTTCTCTTCGATTTTTAGTTGTGCGGTAATTTCGTTTTCCCGGCTCAGGCTTTTTCTGTAAGAAATTGCGGTTTCTTTACGGTTTTTTTCAAGTTGGTCAATTTTTTCCCTGAAGAGTAGGAATGTCAGCTCACGGATTTTTTCTCTTAGTTTTCTATATTGTATGGCAGCATGAGCCTGCCTTTTTAGGGAGTTTTTCCCTTTTGATATTTCGGCTATGATGTCTTCTAACCTGATCAAGTTTTGCTCAGTCTCTTCCAGTTTGCGCTGGGCATGTCGTTTTTTATCTTTGTAGTAAGCTGTACCAGCAGCTTCTTCCAGCAGAAGTCTTTTTTCTATTGGTTTTGAAGATAGGAATTGACCGATACTCCCTTGCTCGATTACAAAATAGGCTGTTTCCCCGATGGATTTTTTCCAGAGTGTTTCCTGAATGTCTTTAAGTCTGACAGCTTTGCCATTCATCCTGAATTCGCTTTCGCCTGAACGGAAAAGACGGTGATTAATAATAAGTTCGTCTTCACCATCCCCTAAAAACAGGCTGACGTCTGCCATGCTCATCGGTGCTTTTTTTAGGTTTCCGTTAAAAATGATATCGCCGCTTCGTTCTCCCCTTAAGGATTTAAGTCTTTTTCCCTTAAGAACCCACAGGAGGGAATCAACGATGTTACTTTTTCCTGTGCCGTTTGGGCCGACGACAGCAGTTATTCCAGAATGAAAGAGGATCTTCGTTCTGTCGGAGAAAGATTTAAAACCCTGAATTTCCAGTCTTTTTATATTCATTGTCTGCTTAAGGCTGTAATAGTAATGGATTTTGTATGTTTTGGGCAAGCATTTCTCGTGAATTATTCATAAAAAATGCCGATACCAATATTTATTTTCCATTATATCTGCAAGTTACTTTGATATTTCCTTCGGCATAACATTTAGCTCTCTTCAAATGCACTTCTTTTTTCTAAATATCGGCATTCTTTACCTTTCAGGCGAGCCGATCTTACTGCATCTGCTTCGTTACAACGCATTCGTGGTGAAGGACCACAACTTCATGCGCTGTGCCTTGCATCTGTAGCAAGTTTGGACTCGTGAATAACCCACGTTCTCGTGAATTATTCATAAAAAATGCCGATACCAATATTTATTTTCCATTATATGCGACATATAAAGACATAATCTTGACAGTTGATACTAATTCTATTATTTTCTATGTGTTCTGAAGTAAGAACTGACAAAGAGCCAGTGTAGCTCAGAGGTAGAGCAACTGATTCGTAATCAGTAGGTCGAGGGTTCGACTCCCTCTGCTGGCTCCACCTTATTTCCCTGTTTTTTCAATAGTTTTCCTCTGAGTACAGTTTTAGCAATAATATGCTATTTTAAGCTATTTTTGCTACAAAATGGCAAAAGTGTGGCAAATCTATATTGACTTATGATTTTTTACTTCTTATTATTTTAATATGGGGGAAAAAGATAAATCTATGCAATCTCACAAATCAGTTGTTCTCATTTTCTTTTTAATTATGCTGATAAGTGCATCTTTATTATTATCCACGCCACAACAAACAGAATATAAAGGGATAGTTCATAGTATAGAAGTTAATGCCATTTCATTAGCAGTTACAGTCAAGGATAAAAAAGGAAGGTATATTAACAACTTAACAAGTGAAGATTTTACTATATATGAAAATGATAAAAAACAGGATATAACATATTTTAGCCACGATTTTGAAGCTGACATGAGTTTGACTGTCTTACTTGATGTAAGCGGGAGTATGGCTGTTCAGGATAAACTTGAAGAAAGCAAAAAAGCGATTAATTACTTGATTAAATATCTTCTTGGTCCTCGGGATGTAATTTCGTTATTAATTTTTGCTGATGGAGAGGTGGAAATTGCTGTAGGTTTTACTGCTAATAAGAATGATTTTTTAACCGTACTGGAAAAAATTGAGGCTTATGGACAGACTGCTTTAAATGATGCTATAGCTGTATCTCCAACATTTGCGAATAAAGGAAAAAATGAAAAGAGAGCACTTCTTTTAATTACAGATGGGATTGAGAACGACAGCCAATATTCTCAAGATCAGGCAGTTGAGATTGCAAAAAAAGTGGATATACCTATATATACCATCGGGTATAAAATTCCTTTAAGCGAACAATATTTAAAAAAGTATAAACATTCTCCTGCATTAACATCTTCTGGTATAGTGGATTCTCTAGAGGGATTCTCAAAAGCAACAGGAGGAAAGGCATTTTTTATTAATCAGATTGAAGAATTGATACTTGCTTTCAGAAAGATAAAAAAAGAACTCAGTTATCAGTATATACTTGGATATACATCATATAAAAGCCAAGAAAATGAGTATCGAAGCATTAAGGTTGTTACTTCAAAAAAGAAATATAAAGTAAGGACAAGAGAAGGATATTATAGCAGCAGGAAAGAAGGTGATGGATAAGTTGTTGATAATTACAAATTATTAATAGATAATTATTATTGGCTTAAGTATGGAGGTGAAAATGAGTAAAGGAAAAGTTACATTTTATTTTGGAATTGTATTGCTAGTGTCGCTGATGGCCTGCACCGGTTGTGCTACTAAAAAATACGTTCTCGGAGAGGTAGCTGTCATGGATCAAAAAGTAGAAGCAGTGGAAAGTGCAATTGAGGAGAGTCAGAAAAGAATTAAAGAACATGATGAAACATTGGCTACACTCGGCTCCTTGATTTCCCAGCAAGAATCTGAATTTGATAAATTTGATAGCAAAATTGAAGAAGTGAAAAAATATGCCAAGGGAAAATTAATTTTGCAAGAGATTATTATAAATGAGGAAAGTAAATTTAAAATAGATAGTTATGAACTTAGTACTGAAGTCAAAGAGATATTAGATAAGTTTGTCATGATGCTTATTGCTCAAGATAAAGGTGTGTATCTTGAAATTCGTGGATATACCGACAGTAGTGGGCCGGAAAGCTGGAATTTAGTTTTAGGAAAGAAAAGAGCTGAAGCAGTGATGGAGTATCTACACAAAAAGTATAATATTCCTCTCCACAGAATGGAAGTGATAAGCTATGGAAGTTCAGAACCAGTAGGCGACAATGCAACTCGTAATGGAAGATCTCAGAATAGACGGGTGGAAATATTGGTTTTTGAATAGGAACCAGAGTATATTATTTTAAGCTATTTTTGCCACAAAATGGCAAATGAGGGGCAAATCTGTAGTTAATGAAAGAGTCCGTCCTTTCTCATTTAAATCAAATTTTCCTTTGTGATATAAGTCAAAGTATAAATAAAAATGATAATATAAAAAGGTCCTCAATGCACCTTAAAAAAGGCTGTTTTTTGTCCAAACAATGTTGAGAAGCTCAAATGGTAAAATAAAGTATCCAAAAATGGGGGAAAAGGATATAATAAAATCAAGCCCATGACTTTTATCGGACTGCTCCACTGATTCTCTCTGAATCAGATAGACTATGCAATATTGTAACGGAATTATTATCTCTGGTACATCAGTCAGAAGCTGACGTTTTTAGGCCTCTTGTTTTCTCTTCCTCAGACGGCCTTCGAAAAGAGAGTAGATGACAGGAACAACAACGAGAGTGATCAGTGTTGAGCTCAATAAACCGCCTATGACGGCCCGGGCCATCGGTGCCTGAGCTTCACCTCCTTCTTTGAGCCCCAGGGCAAGGGGAATCATGGCCATGATGGTTGTGAGCGCCGTCATTAATATTGGACGTAAGCGGCGCCGGCCAGCCTCTTCGATCGCCTCCCGTAAACCCATTTTATCTCGGTGCCGGAGAAGGTTTGTGTAGTCCACGAGCAGAATGGCATTATTAACCACGATGCCTCCCAGCATGATACTTCCTATGTAAGACTGGACGTTGAAGGTTGTGTTGGTGATAAAGAGCATTAAAATGACGCCGATAACTGCCAGGGGAACTGAGAACATGACGATAAACGGATCACGAACTGACTCGTAAAGCATGGCCATGATCATATAAACGAGCATTATAGCCAGGAGAATACTCACTAGAAGCTCCCGGAATGCCTTCTGTTGCTCTTCGTAGTCTCCGGTGAAGCCGATGCTGAAGTCCCTGGGAATGGGAATAGAGCGGAGGCCTTCACGAATATCGGCTATAACTGAGGCAAGGTCTCTTCCAGCGATTTCTGCCGAAATAGTAAGAACCCGTTCCCTGTCCCTTCTTTCAATTCGCATAGGTCCTCTCCGAGGTCGGACATTAACAACATTTCTTAGAGTTACTTGTTCTCCGTCTGAATTTGTCAGAGTAAGATCAAGAATATTATTGATATCTAATTTTTCCGAGTCTTTAACCTTAACCAGGATTCTGTACTCACGCCCACTTTCTCGGTACTGGCTAGCCTCGGTTCCCATCAGAATAGTCTGGATAAATCCTCCGATCTGACTCACCGAAAGTTTCATGTCCGCAGCTGCCTGCCTGTCTATGTTGAAAAGCTCCTCAGGATTTCCTATTTCCCGGCTGAGTCTGACATCTGTAACTCCCTTGACATTTTCGGCTATTCTCTTGACCTGCTGAGCCAGCGCTTCGCCGATTTCCAGGTCATACCCCCGAATTTCGACTTGAACTCTTTCCTGATCTCCTCCTCCTCTCATCCCGAACATCATCTGACCTCCACTCACCCGAGTCCTGATGGTGACTCCCGGAATGTTAGAAAGTTTCCTTCTAAGATCCGTAGCGATTGCTTCGCTTGATCTCGAGCGCTGGGATTTGGGCTTGAGCTTAATGGTGATATTTCCGCGGTTAGCGCCGGACCGCCAACCGCCGCCGCCTCCTCGTTCTTCAATGCTCTCCAGATTCGGAACTTCCTTTTTTATAATTTCGGAAATCATTTTTAACTTTTCATCCATGATACCCAGCCTGGTTCCCACTTCCATCTCAACCGTAATCCGCACCTCACCCTCATCTGTAGAGGGCATGAATTCGCTTCCTACAAAACGGATGAGTACTATACTTCCGACCAGGAACAAGGCCGTTATTCCCAATACCAGAATGCGGTGATCGAGAGCATAATGGAGAAGGTTTTTATAGGAGTTTTCTAATCTTCTGAAAAACTGACGGATAATGACAATGGCTTTTTGTCTCCGTTTTATAGGATGGGGATTGTCCAGCCGGGTAGGCCTGAGAATGCGACTGGAGAGCATTGGGACTAAAGTCAGAGCAACAAACAGCGAACAGATGAGAGAAAAACTAACTACATAGGCCAATTGTTTAAACATGATACCCGAAATACCGCGCATAAAAACCATGGGTAAGAATACAGCAATAGTTGTAAGAGTGCTGGCAATAATGGCTGAAGTAACTTCATGACTGCCTTGCAAAGCAGCTTTTGAAGAAGGAATCCCTGAATCCTGCAAGCGGTAGATATTTTCCAGGACGACAATGGCATTGTCGACCATCATCCCGATCCCTAGAGCCAGCCCGCCTAAGGTCATGATGTTCAGGGTAAACCCGCCAAAATATATCAAGGAAAAAGTAGCGATAATGGAAATGGGAATGGAAGTGGCGATGATCAGTGTGCTCCCAATATTAGTCAGAAATAAAAGAAGCACTAAGACCGCCAGGATTCCACCGTACAGAGCTGCGAAACCCACATTACTGATGGCATTTTTTATGAATTGAGAGCTATCTCTAGCCGGGATTATCTGGATTTGAGGAATGTCCTCCTGAATTTTCTCTATTTCCTTCAGCACTTCCTCAGCCACTTTGACCGTGTTTTTGCCAGATTGTTTATTTATAGCAATCCGGACTCCTGGTATTCCGTTAATCCTCGCAACTCGTGTTATTCTTCTGTGTGTATCCTCGATACTTGCAATTTCTTTCAGCCTAATAGGAACTCTATCGCGCATGAACATAACTGTTTCTCTGATTTCATCCAAGTTTGCATAGATACCTGGAATACGGATGAGAATTTCATAATTTCCTTTTTCAATGATTCCTGCGGGCAGGTCGATGTTTTCCTGTCTAATTTTACTTATAATCAAATCAATCGGAAGGCCGAGGGCTTTAATTTTATCAGGATAAAGATTAACCTGAATTTCCCGCTCAAGTCCGCCCCAGATATCGACTGATGCCACTCCCGGAACCCTCTCGATTCGGTAAGCTATCTGTTCGTCAATGATTTTTCGCGTTTTGATAGGGTCAAGGTTACTCAATGCCCCGAGTATCAGGATAGGAAACATTGCAGGATCGAATTTCCTTAGCGTTGGCCTGTTGATGTCCTCCGGCAGACGAGGTACTATTCGATCAAGACGCTCTCGGACATCATCAGCCGCATCATCCAGGTCAGCTGCCCATGAAAACATGATTCTCACTGTACTTCTTCCTTCTGTAGAAACAGAAAAGATCTCTTCCACGCCTTGAACCGAACTCATGGCCTCTTCAATAGGACGAGTAATCAACTGTTCGATTTCTTCAGGACCGGTATTCGGGTAGGATGTAGAAATATTGAGAGTGGGATAGACTATTTCCGGCATAAGGTCGATGGGAAGCCGACTGAGAGAAACAACTCCAACAGAAATAACAGCCAGGATTAACATCACCGTGAAAACAGGGCGTCGAATCGAAAACGCGGTAATATTCATTTCAGGCTTCCCGAAGAATTTTTCTCGCCGGCGGTTGGCTTTTTGGAAGAATCTACATTGGCCTCTGAAGTGGAAGGTATGTTCCGGGGAAGAATAATGCTTATACCATCTTCCAGGAGATGATGTCCAAGGGTAACCACATATCCGGAGATCTGGGGAGGTTCAAGGATTTCAGCTCGCTCTCCTTCGATGATGCCAACTGTAATCGGTTGGAAATAGGCTTTTTTATTCTCAGTATCTACCAGAAAGACTCCCCGTTGGTCGCTTCTATCGACTAGAGCGCTGTACGGAACTATCGTTGTCTTCTCGCGTCTGGCAAATTCTATCTGAGCGTTGATAAACATGCCGGGCTTGAGGATTCCCTCAGGATTCTGAATTTCAATCTCTACCCTTGCTTGCCGGGATGTCTCCTTCAGGAGCGGAGCTATTCTGATCACTTGGCCGCTAAAGGTTTTCTCAAGAAATGCGCTGCTCGTAATCGTTGTCTTCTGTCCAGTTTTCAACCGAAAATAATCTTTGTCAGTTACATGAATAACGGCTGTGAGGGGCTGAAGGTCGATGATGGAAAGAATAGGGGTGTTGGAAGACAGCATCGCGCCCGCATCGACGAACCTTTCTCCCACATATCTGATATCGCTTCCTTTTTCCCATGAGGCTTTAATCCGGGTGTAAGAAAGACGAACCCTGGAAGCTTCCAAAGCTGCTTCTTTATTCGCCAGTTGGGCAACCGTTACCTTGCACCTGGATTCCTGAGCATTATACTGGGCGACAACCGCATCCAGCTGGGAATCGGATTGTATGCCTTTCTGGTGGAGAGTTCTCGCCCGCTCCAGGTCTCTTTTGGCTACTTCCAGAGAGCTATTGGCCTCTTCAAGGTTAGCCCTGGCGACTCGAAGGTCCGCTTCTGCCTGAATGGCCTGTTGTTGATACTCTTCATCCTCGAGAACAGCAACCAGTTGACCGCGCCTTACCGGATCGCCGATATCGATGAGAAGCTGGTTCAATTTACCTGAGATTTTGGGGGCAATGGTGAACTGGGATTTGGGAATCAGTGTCCCGTAAAATTGGCCTAAATCTTTGATAGAAGTTCTCTCAACTGGCGCAATCTCGACGGCTATAGAAATTCCTTTTTGGCTCATTCCTGGGATCTTATTGACCATAAAAAGACTTTTGTAGACTCTCCAACCGAAGAACCCCACAACGGCGATGACTAAAGCTATGATTATCGGAGCTTTTCTCTTGATGATTAAGTTTTTTAGTTTTATTTTCATAGTTTTACTCTCTAATAAAAATGTGTTCTTTATTTATATCCAGTCTGGCTTTTTTCTTTCTTGCTTACAGACTATCAATTTTCCCTGCCTTTCTTATAAAACCTGCTGATGTTTTGTTTTTCAAGGCCTGTTCCCTGAATTCGCTTGAGATTGGCTAATGATATATTATAGTCTACAACGGCCTTGAGTTCCATGATCTGAGCACTGGCCAAATCCCTCTGGTATTGAAGAATGAAGTAGTTTGTGCTCAATCCGACCTTAAATTTTTCTTCTTCGGCCTCCAGCTTTTTCTGAGCCAGTTCACGGGCTACCTTGTAGGCCTCGGTCCGCTGATAGTTTGACTGGACGGTCCGTACAGCGGTTTTGATTTCCAAAAATATTTGTTGTTCCTGGTTTTTTAACCTCAGCCTGCTCTGTTCCAGGTTGAGTTTTGCCTGAGCGTAGGAAGCTCGGGAGAGAAGGTTATTCAAGGGATAAGTGAGGGTCAGTCCCACAGACCAGTTCTTGTATTTGAAGTTGAAGGCATCTTTGAGGGCATCGGAACCCCCACCAGGGATTTTCCCGATTATCTTTCCAGTCAGAGCGTTCCCCTCCTCATACAGAATCTGGTCTCCTGAGATACCCGGACTCCAGTAAGAAGCCTCAAGACGGAGATCGGGAAAGAGCTGATTTTGGGCGTAACTATAATTAAGCTCTTTGTTCCTTAAATCTACCCTTATGGCCTGTAAGTCCGGCCTGTTCTGCATGGCTGCAAGCAGAGCTTCTTCAAGACTAAGTTCTTTTCTGACGACTGAAGGGCTGTCCGTGGGAACGATCCTCATAGCTTCGGTGTTTTCCGTTTCGGCCGGAAGGTTCATAATTGTCTTGAGAAGATCTTCGTTATTCTTGACCATGGTTTCTGCCTCCAGTATATCCGCTTCTCTTAAGGCCACATCAGCTTCAGCGCTAAGGATTTCGATGGGAGGAAGAATGCCGGCTTCGATTTCGGATTTGTTTTTTTCCAGCAATTCCTGGGCTAATTTCAACGATTGCCTCCGCACTTTCAGGTTTTCAATGCTGTAGACTAGATTCCAGTATGTGTTTTCCGCAAGGTATATGGTGTCCTCCAGGGATTTTGTAAAATTCTTTTCAGAAATATCCCTATTGTTTTTAGCGATGTTAATTTCCCGGCGGTTCATCTTGAAACCGAAATCCTTTAACAAAGGCTGACTGAAAGTGAATTGGAGAGTGCTTCCGTAACGGGGATTGATACTCTGAAACCTGCGGTTTGTGTCGTTCATGTTGCTGTTTAAGCTGAGGGAGAAGTCGCCTCCTGTGGGAATAAACTGGGAAATCTGGACGGAGTAATTGTTTTGAAGTGTGGAGACAGTCTCCGATGCATCGAGGAATGAATAAGATGCTGAGCTGGTATCCCGCTTGTTATAATTTAAAGCCAGCGCAGGCATGAATTTTTCGCCGGCGAATGAAACCGAGAGATTGGCAATCTCAGGGGTGATAATTTCTACAGCCAGCCCAAGATTATTCTTCACTGTCTTTAAAATACATTCTTCAAGGGAAAGAGAAAGCGCATTTTCTTCCTTCTGTGCGAGTAGAGGGAGAGAAATAAAAAAGATAAATGCTATCAAACCTCCTTGGATTTTTCTAGGCATTTTTTGCCTCCATATAGAAATTTTGGGCATTCCTAGCTTAGGTCAAGCAATGAATAATCCTAGCTGAATACTATAAGTTTTCTTTTTTAGGGAGAAAACAAATCCCATAAAGGCATGAAATATTTCTTCTGCCTATCAACTTGATTTCTTCTCTCCATAGATATTTAGACGAAGGAATCTATATTTTCTTCCCTTTAATATCACTCTCAACATTTCTTCCTGATTTTAGAAATTTAATTATGAACTAATAAGGAACATAAAAGCACTTGCCCGCCCCGAAAATATAGTAATTTGATTTTTGTGCTTGCCTCGGTTTGCTCTCATTTATGTCCAATTTAAACTTGCTTACATTCACAATCACATATTTTATTATAGCGAAAAATTGTGAATCATTAAAGAATGAAAAGACTTCTATAACTATAATAGACCTCATGCAGCCTTAGGAGGGAAAACTCCTTATGAAAGATTAAGAGAAAAAGTAAGGCTTAGTGTGTAAACGATCATGTTCAGTCCCACACGCCATTCCCTCTCTGCCATTCTCAGGGGCTGAGGAACTGCGCATTTTTGCTCTTAATACACTGGGACGGGAAAAAAGATACTAATATTTTTAAATTTTAGATGTATATGATTCCTGAAATTCAGATATAATAAGAAAATGGATTGATGAGAAAAGTCATAGTAATATCATTCATCAGCGCTATCATAGCTACCCTTGTTTTTATCGTCTTCTTCACCGCAGACAATGAAAAATCTCGGCAGCTTGATTCCACAGAAAATCTGAAGTCCTTACCTTATCTGACTTGGGTTCCGGCAGGGAAAAATATTCAAAAGTCAGGCGTAACCCAATATGACCAGAGGCGGTCTTGTAAGGGAATAAACCTCTACAATTCAAGAAACCTCTCCATGGCTCATCTTATGGACATGCAGGGAAGGATCTTGCATACGTGGGAAAGGAAGATCAACGAAGATGATTCCTGGCAGCATGTCGAGATCTGCAAGAATGGTGACCTGTTAGCCATTGTAAAAGACAGAATGCTTGTGAAGCTGGATTGGGATTCAAACATCAAATGGTTCCAACACATGCGCTTCCATCATGATCTTGCTGTGGCCGAAAATGGAGACATCTATTCTTTGGCGAGGGAAGAGGAATCTGTTTTTGTCTCAGGTTTTTCAATTCCGATCCTGAATGAATATATTGTCATCCTCTCCCCAGAGGGAGAGATCAAGAAAAAGGTCTCTCTTTTTGATGTCTTCAAACGAGAGATTCCCACTGGTAAATTCGCCGAAATACGTCGCTGGTTGAATAATCCTCGTAACCTGAAGGAGCTCGATAGGAGGAAAGTGAATAATGATTTCCAATTCACCAGCAGAGACCCTCAGGATATCTTCCATATAAACACGATTGAAATCGTAGACAGGAATATCGATAAAGTTGGCCAGAAAGGCAATCTTTTGGTTTGTGCTCTAAAACTAGACCTCGTGGGGATCGTTGACCTCGAGAAACAGAAAATGGTGTGGAAATGGGGACCCGGGAATTTAAGTAAACCCCACCACCCTGCCTTGTTAGAAAACGGTCATATTCTGATTTTCGATAATGGGGTCGAGAGAAGATATTCTCGAGTCGTGGAACTCGATCCTTCAAGTAAGAAAATTGTCTGGGAGTATCAGTCTGATCCTGCTCAGCAGTTTTTCTCTGTATCAAGAGGCTCAAGTCAAAGATTGCCGAATGGAAACACACTCATAACAGAAAGCGATAAAGGTCGAGTCTTTGAAGTGAGCTATGGGAAAGAGATTATGTGGGAGTTCTTCAACCTAGAGATAAGAATGGAAGATGAAAAAAGAGCAGCTATATACCGAATGACCAGGCTTATCGATTCGAAAAAATACCCCTTCCTCACCAGCTTGGAATAGCTTTTCTTATTGTACAGGTTTTACATATTCTCCCTGGCGGGCTCTTTTTACTTCTCCCTGAATTCAAGAGGTTGAAGAAAAACTCAATTGAGCAGAAATCCAGAATTTTTTTTTATGTTATGGGGTCGACTTTTGGAAGCAAGAAGTCTGATTTGCTAGTGAGTCATCCAGGATCGATTTTTCATAGTCAGGATAGCATAAGGAACAATCCACCATAGACAAAAGGCCGTGATGATGCCGTAGGGAATACCGTAGAGAAAGGTCGCGCTCTTATTGGTGCGGAGATAATAAAGCGAAAGAATGAAGGAAAAAGTAACTAAGAACGCCAAATGCCGTATGATAAAGAAAGGGTTCACAAAAAAGGAATAGGTGATCAGGCCAAAAGTGAAGATGTGGAAAAGGGGAAGAGAATTTAGAAATAAGAAATCATAGATGGGTAAGAAGCGATGTTTTGATCTGTAGTGGGAAAACATGAATTCTGCAAAAAGAATTGATTCTCGGACATAACTTCGGGCCCAGCGAAGATACATTCTGCTCATTTGGCCGAATGTCGAAGGAACTTTGGTGTAGACAATCGCGTTTGACTGAAATCTTGTCATGTATCCTAACTTAAGAATTTGAGTTGTCAGGGCTCTATCTTCTCCATAGGTACAGGGAGTGTTCAAAAATTTTTGATTGACCCATTCACGGATGAATCTATTCAGGACATCCTTCCGGTAAGCTGAGAGAGCACCAGGACAGCAGAAGACAGCTCCATAAACGCTTTGGAAGGCCCGGCCAAAGTTAAAGGAGATGGAGTACCGGATAGAAAGCATCCTGGTAAGAAAATTTTGCTTTTCATTTAAAACCTCGACTCGGCCGGCCACGGCACCTACATTCTTATCATTAATCAGGGGTAAGGCAAGATTTTTGATGGAGCTTTTCTCAACTTGACTATCAGTATCCACTGTAACGATAATTTCCCCTTGAGATTTCTTTAAACTAGCATAGATAGCCTTTCTTTTCCCCAAATTTTTCGAGAAATTAATTACCGTTAGCCTTTCACCGTACTTTTCCTTGGCTTTCAGCATATTTGAAAGGGTCGAATCTGTCGAGCCGTCATTGATGCAGATAACTTCAAACTTTTCTGGTGGGTAATCGATGGCAAAGATAGAGTCGATTGAAGCCTGGATGAGTTCTTCTTCGTTTAAAGCGGGCATAAGGACGGATATAAAAGGCCAATTGACTTTTTCTCCACACTTGATGGCCAGGGGATTATAGCGGAGCCAGAAGAATGTCCGGAAAATCAACCCAGCAATCACAATAACAGCAGAAATCACAAGAGGATAAGTGGCAATACGCAAAAAGGCAGTGCTCTGCAGAAAGTCTGACCAGAGGTAAACGATGCGAAACTTGAGGAACAAGGTCAGTATCGAAACACTGATGATGGCAATTAAAAAGATAAGAAAAGGGTCTGTTCTTTCTTTGATAGAGAAGTTGGAAACCAGTTTTGTTTGTTTGATATTGAGCCTGGTTTTAGAAAGTGTTTCTTCCCACATTAGGGCACCACTGAAATTTTCTTAATTTTCTTCCTTATCGGAATAAAAATTTTAAATCTAATAGGAAAAAGATAAACAAATTTAATAGAAATATTATTAGATATATTTGGTCAAGTCAAGTGTTATAGGTGGAAGCATCTTTTTTTTAGGTAGATCATAAGATTCCGTGTATGCTTTTGGGCATGGTTTTGCTCCCTTCAGATTTTTAACACCATCCCCAAAATTATTACCGGAAATGGTCTGGATTTCAAGACCAAATTTAAATCTTTTTTGTAAATATGTAAATAGGGTCGTAAATAGGGTCAGATCCTATTCCCATAACATTTGCATAGGTCTGACCCTATTCCCACTTAAGCACTCCATTATTCTCACTTAAGTCCTTCGGCTTTCTGTTAGAACAAAGTCATTACCCGGAGACAGTGCGGATAAGAGATGGCTGAATTTTTCCATGGTCGGGACGGCTTTTCCTTGCTCATACCGGGCATGTGAATTGAGTGACTTTGCTCCTAAACGCCTGGTAACTTCCACCAGTGTAAGACCATGTTTCACTCTTTGCCTGCGGAGCAAAAAAGCAGTCAAACCGGCCACGTCTGCAGAGCCGACTTCAAAGTAAGAATCCTTTCCTGGATAGACCTCGATCTTGAATTCCTTTTTATTTGCTAGAGATTCGATTGCATCGGCAATCATCACGAAAGCATCTTTCTTAGTATGTCCCTGAGTTACAACATCAAGAATCGGCACTTCGATTGCCCAATACTTACCGGCTTTAAATACACGTCCTGCCAAGTGCATCAAAGGCCTCCTTTTGCTAATTTTAGAATTGTTTTAGCTGTGATTTTATTGATCTCTTTGTGTCTGGGTACAGCATTGTTATAAAATCCTCGGCCGTGATTGAATCCTATTATCATTGGTCTGGATTGAGAAGTATGTTAGAATAATTGTAATTTGCCTAGGATGGCATGATATATCACCGGAAAAGTATGAAGATTACTATCCGGTAAAGGAGCAGTCACATGGCTAAAAGCAGAGACAAGAAAAGAGTCCAGGACAAGAAGAAACCGAAGAGAACCTTAAAGGAGAAGAGGAAAGCGAAAAAGGAAAAAGCCCAGGCATTGGACCAATAATTGCCGGCTGCGGATTCAATGGAACATGTTTCCAGCTTCCAATCTCCAAATATGGAGGCTTTAGCTGGAAGAAAAAAGAAAAGGTGCAATAATGGAAACGATGCAAAAAAGAAGAGAGAAAAAAGAAAAATATTGGAAAAAGACCAAATCTAACAAGAACAAGGACCAAAAGAAAACAACTCCGGCCAAAAAGAGTAAAAATACAAAACCCAAAGTGAAGCTGACCATCCCTTCCCGGGGGAAAGCGGGAAAGAAATAGCGATTTTAGCACATTTGTTTAGCGGAGCAAGTAGCCTTAAATCACCACTATCAAGAAAAGGGGATCGGACTATGCTAACTTATAGATATCATGAAAGATACCCCATAATAAGGGCTTAAAATAATTAAAGTATATCAAGAGGAACAAAAGGAGTGAAAATTAAAATGATGAACGTAAGTAAAAACAAATGTGTAGGATGCGGAATTTGTGAGAGTGACTGTCCAGTTGGGTCTATTTTTGTAGATGTGGAAAAAGGCATTGCTGTATTTGATAGAGATAAATGCATTGATTGCGGGTTATGTATACAAAATTGTCCTCAAAGTGCAATAAGAGACGTTGTAGAAGAATTAACTATTGCCATTGGAACAGATGATGAAAAAATAATAAAACCAGATGATCATATTGGGATGTCAGAATATTTCCAGGTTTGGAAATATTCCAATGGCAAGATAATTTTCAAAGAGACAAGAGAAAACGTCAAATATACTGAGGATGAAACAAGAATTCATGGAGACCCAAAGAAAGCAGAAGCAACGGCTTCTGTTTTAAAGGATATTGATGTTTTAGTAGGAAAGATGATGGGGCCCAATATCAAAAGATTAAAAAATAAATTTGTCGCTGTAATCATTAGGGAGCCAGAAATCGAGAAATCTCTTAAAATAATCAGAGAAAATATTAATGAAATAGTTGAAGAAAAAGAAAAAACTGAAAGAGGGGGGTTAATATTACAATGAAAGTAAGAATAGATAAAACAAAATGTATTGGATGTGATGTTTGTGTAGATATCTGTCCAGAGGGCATTGAGATGGTGAATGGAATAGCAGAAATAAAAGATGAAAATGCAGGATGCTTAAAAGATGCTGCAAATGCTTGTCCACAAAAAGCCATTGTTTTTAATGGAGAAAAATCTAACAATAGAAAGGTAATAGACAAAACTTTCAGCCAGAATTATGGACAAGAAAGAAGAATAAATCAAGGAATGGGCAGAGGAGCAGGCAAAGGAAGGGGCCTAGGCAGAGGACCCAGAGATGGAAGAGGTGGTGGCCGTGGTGGTGGAGGCAGAAGAAGGTGGTGAAAATAGATATAGGGGTTTTTTAAAAAAATCCTCTATATACTTTGTTTCCAACATAAGCTTTCACGGTTTGTGTCCTTTCCAAGAGTGTGCCTTAAGAATCTCTATGATATTTGATAAAAAAATATTGTTCTCCTTTGGTGTGCCTATGGATACTCTGAAATAACCTGGTAGCCATTGGCTTGAAAGATCAAATATTAGTATTTTTCTATCCTTGAGTTCTTTCGCTACATCAGGTATATTTGTTTTTATAAGCAGAAAATTGGTGGTACTGGGGCACACTTGAAACCCTATTTTTTCTAATTCTTTGCTTACTCGTTCTCTTTCCTTAATAGTAAGCTCAATATTCTTTTTGATATAACTAGGATCTCTCATTGCCTCTATCGCTGCATATAGACTAGATTGAGGTAGAAATGTAAAAAATGTGGAAAATTCATCCAAGAAATTTTCTCCTGCAATGAGATACCCAATTCGAGCACCTGCCAAGCCAAAAGCTTTATCAAGTGTTCTAACGACCGAAAGATTTGGATATTTTTCTACCAAATCAGCAAAGGTTGCTCCAGAAAATTCATAATATGCTTCATCTACTACAAGTAACACATTTTTGTTTTCAAGAATGGCTTCAACCATCTCTCTATTTATAAGAATTTTGCCTGTTGGATTATTAGGATTATCGACTATCACTAGACTGGGTTCACTTGTCTCGTTAGTTATAATGTCAACATCTAAATTGAACTCTAATGGACTAAGCTGAATTTTAACCAATTTTGTTACAAACTCTTTCGTACATTGAACAGTAGGAAAAAAAGACGGATTTACCATAATAACTTTTCTACCTCTGGAAAACACATGAATTATTTCTCTTAATAGAAAGTCCGAGCCAGCGCTTGAAATGATATGCCTTTTGGAGATACCTGAATAATCAGCAAGAAATTCACGTAGCAACTCTAATTCTTTTGGATTGGTATATCGATTCAAGTTTGATAATCCTTTTTGAGCTGCTTCAATAACCTCTTTTGGAGGAGGATATGGCATCTCATTCATATTCAACTTAATTTCATTCAACATCTTACCTCCATCACCATTTCCTCTTTTTCGCCAACTACAACTCTTATGTAACCTGAGAGGAGTTTGTCTATCTCGAAATTGCCAGTATCAACCCTAAGGCATTCCAATTTGCTTATCTTACCATAGGTACCAACGATTATTATATTCTCTCTACCAACAACTTGTATTACTTTTGGAGTAAATTGTTTACTTCCGCGGCCAAAAATAAAACCATTTCCGCCAATAGGGGTTACCATTATCTTTTTACTTTTATATTTCTTTAAAAGCTTCAGAATACCTTTTTCGTTTAGATCTATTCCAACCAACCTATTGTCATAAATTGCGTCAACACCGAGAAGTGTCTTAGGAAGCCTCATATCATTAGTGATTGCCTTCAAAGTTGTTCCTGGGCCAAGCAGATATAGAGCTTCTTTATCCATATGTTTAACGATATATCTTGCTATCTCATTTTTATTATCTACAGACGATTTGTCTATACTTGAAGCTTCTTTACCTGCTTGCAAGAATTTTTTGACATTGGGAACCATGAGATAGCCATATAGCTTTGAGGCTAGTCTGTTATTCCTGAAGGCGTTTTCATCTATATCAAGCACTTCCTCCTCTGATAAATCTGTACCCTCGATAAAAGCATCGACCATTTCTGCTGCTGCCCTTGCACTGACTGCAAATACTGAACTAAAAATCTTAACACCAGAGGGTACAGCTACAACTGGAATCTTAGAATCAACTGCATCATAGACATCCCTTGCAGTACCATCCCCACCAACAAATACCAAAAGTTCGATGCCGTCGTTCAACATTTCTTCTGTAATCCTTTTAGTATCTTCTGCCGAAGTTTCTTTAGGCGCCTGACCAATTAATTTGAAAGCGATATCAAACTTTCTAACATATGTCTCTCCCATTTTATCAGGTGCAATAACCAGGCTAATGTCCTTTCTCTTCTTGATATAAGACAAAAATTCTTTCGTCCTCCTGGGTGTCACAGCCTTAGCTCCTAGCCTTAATGCCTTTTTGTATATCTCTCCATCTGTTCCCTTCAGCCCAACACTTCCACCCATTCCTGCTATGGGATTCACAATCAATCCTATTTTTTTTATACTATTCTCCCTTCTTAAATTTAATTTTTTATCATCTTCTCTATGCATAAATTCCACCTCTGTATTCTTGTCAAACCTACAACCTCCAGTGCTTAGATTAACATATAGAGTTCGTTTTGAATATTCTTTCTAATTTTCTCCTTTTTTATATTTATACTCTGCAAAAACAGTTTTTACTTCTATTTTCCCCCACTTTTTGTCAGAGAGCCTCCCGTTTATTGACTTTTTGATAATTAGTTAATTATAATATGAATGACTATGCTGGCTGGAGAGGAATCCTCCTTAGCCCCGCTTCCTTTTCCAAACCTTGGCGCCTCGACAGCCAGCGCCTTTATTTTATCTGATTTTTTACTGCTTACTTCTTTTTATTTATAATGCCTTTAACTTTCTCCTTGGTAAGTTTCTTGATGGATTCTTCTTGCTTGAGATAAGAAATCCCTTCTTTCAGCCATTTGGGGGCTGGTTTGCCCATGAGGTAATGGTCAAAAAATTCACGCATTCGGATGGTATAGTCTTTGCGGTTAGGCTGCTTGCGCAGGCCGTGATTTTCGCCTTTGTATTGCAGCATGACCACTGGCTTACTCAGCCGCCTGATCGTGTTGAAATATTCGATTCCCTGGTTCCAGTCAACAGCGCCGTCCTTATCGTTGTGCAGGATGATCAGCGGAGTTTTTATGTTTGTGGCATAATAAACAGGAGAGTTTCTGGTGTATGCTTCTATATTGTCCCAGTAACCTCCTTTAAACCGTCCCTGACTGCTTTCAAAGATGGGTTGGTTTGCTGAACCTGAATTCCAGTATATGGAGCTGTACATGCTGAGCATGTTTGTAAGAGGCGCTCCTGCAATTGCAGCTTTAAAGGTATCTGTCTGTGTGATGAGGAATGCAGTCTGATAGCCACCCCAGGAATGCCCGTGAATTGCCACCTTGTTTTTGTCCACAACTCCAGTTGCTGCGGCAGCTTCGATGGCAGGAAGCACGCACCAGACTGCTGACATGCCAGGGTCGTTGATCTTATAGACTATGTCCGGCATAAGCACAGCATATCCACGGCTTGTATACACGCTTTTGTTGAAGCCGCCGGCTGTGGGGAAATAATAGCGATTTAATCCCTGGGAAAGCTTTTCATAAATATAAACGATTGTAGGGGAGCTTTTCCCCTTCTCATAATTTGCCGGCAGGAAAAGGGCTGCTTGAAGTTTATCTCCTTTAGCGCTCTTATAATCTATGAGCATGGAGCCGGCAGACCATAGGAAGTCTTTTTGCTGAGGGTTGGCCTCTGTGAGTTTTTGGCCTTTCTTTAGTGAGTGGTCGCTAATATAGTAATCTGGAAAGTCTTTGTAGGTCTGTCTTGTATAGAGATATTTATCCGCGTTTTTCGCTTTGGAAATTGAAAATACTGCATCATCCCAGAGGAGCATTTTGGCTCCAGGTTTTCCTTTGTTGATACAAGCTATGCCGCCTTTTTTTGTCCATTCTCCGTAAGTGCTGATATATAGAAGTGCGGAAATGTCTATTCCTTTCTCCTCGGGATCCAACCGGAAGCGTCGGCGATAACGAATGCCTTCTTTTTTCCCCTTTACAGTTAAATTTGTTCCTTTCCCTCCGTGGACAGGAACATTCCATACATCCCAGTTGTCATACAAAAGCAGAGACACTCCGTCTTTAACCCATCCGTAGCGGTATGGGGAAATAGGTGGATTAACCACATTTTGATCGTTTTCTTCATCTATAAATGAAGTAGGTACATCTTTTGTTATGTTGTATTTTTTACCTGTGGCCATTTCATAAGTGTAGAAGTTCCCGTCATCATAATAAAGGAAATGGGTTCCGTCCGGAGATGGTGTGTAATACCACCGGCATTTTTTGAGGGCTAGTTTACGTGTTCCGCTTTTGAGATCAAAAACATAAATATCCTGATAGTGCCGCCCGTCAAGATTTCCAATCAATTCATATTCTTTATTATCGAATCCTACGGCCCAGTGCTGTTTGGGGGCTGCGACGACTTGTTTTACCTGTTCGTCAGCCAACCTGATAAACTTTTTTTCTTTCACTCTATAGATTGAAAGATAGCTGGAATCTTTATCTCTTTTTTCCTGTACCTGCTGCATGGACTGGAGCCTCTTATCGAGCCAGTGCCAGATGACAAGGCCTGGTAAATCTTCTTTATCAATGTCTTCTGCGGGTTTTTTGTCAGGAGCTTCTTTTTCCTCTTTCTCTTTGTCTTCTTTTTTTTCTTCGGTTTTTTTCTTATCTTCTTTCTTTTTGATTTCATGGATTCCAAAGATTATTCCTGTCAAGTCCTCGGTCCATACAGGATTTCTGTTTGGGCTTATTGAGAATCCTTGTGGAAAGTTTTTATCATTTGCCGGCTCATAAACAACTTTTGCAGGGCAGGTGGAAATAAATTGATTGAAACCTATTAAGCTGAAAAAATTATCTTCATAGTTTTCATCCTCTTTTCCTTTCAATACTGCTAGTGCGTCTCCTTTTTCTGTCCAGGTCAGTTTTTTGTAGTTGGCTTTGTCACTATCGAGGGGGAGTATTACTCCTGAATTCATATTACGGAGCTGGACTCCGTTACCGCTTTTTCCCTGAGCATCCACAATCCATGCTAGCCATTTTCCTTTTTTATCGAATTCGAATTCTGAGACATTTCCGATATTGAGCTCTTTTTGAGTGGCCATCTCATGAAGAATCATATCCGATCCACTCCATTTGTCCTTTTCTTTAGCTTGGCTTTCTGCTGGGTACTTATGAAGTGCTAACCAGGATGGGTTTTCTCCTGAGAATGAGAATGATTTTACTTTATCAAACTCCTGTTTTTTCCCTGTAGCAAGATTTACCAATCCAACTTTGTTGTACAGTTTTTTCTTTTGCTTTTTCAGTTTTTTTGCTTCCTTCGCCTCTGTCAAAATTGTGAAAGCAGCCCATCTGGAATCTTCTGAAAAAGATATGTTTCCACCAGAAGAATACATGGGAGCTTCTCCTGCTGGGAAGCGAAATTCTTTTTCGCCTTTTGTTTGGCGGATAACAACCTCACCGTCTCCTTCAGAAGGAGACAACCTGTATGCAAACCACTGGCCGTCATTGGATATGACTGGGGACCTGATATTTTTCCATGCCATGATGTCTTTGATATCCTCAAGCGGCCCGGGTTCTTTGGATACGACCTTCTCTGTCTGTTCGGCAAAAGCGGGAACAAACAGAAAAATCAATAGGAAAATCAGCAGAATATTTCTTGCTTTTTTTATCATTTTTGCCTCCTGTTTTTATTATTCTTACGATAAAAAATAATGAGCTGAAAGTCAAAACAATTTGTTGTTTACCATTTTCCGTTTTCAATTTACAATCGTAACATCTGTAAACAGATTTATTAGTTCGGGCGTAATATAATTATGTAAAGCTAATCAGATGGATGAAAAACAGCTTTTGAAATGCTGTCTTCAAGGAGAAGTAGAGGAGTATGAAAAAATCGTGAATATGTATAAGGGTAAAGCGATGACAGTGGCTTTAAACATGCTCAGGAACAGGGAAGATGCCGAGGATGTCTGCCAGGAAGCTTTTATTCAGGTCTACCGCAATCTGGATAGGTTTGATTTTAATGCAAATTTCAAAAATTGGTTCTATTCAATCCTTTATAGAAAATGTATTGACAATATAAGGAAGAAGCGCCGTTTATTCAAATCATTCAATAAGTTGAAAATAGAAGCAGAGAAGTTGTCCGCAGTACAAATGCCTGATTCATCGCCGGCCTTTCCTATAAACCATAAGTTTTTAAAAGAATTAAGCCCGAAAGAAAGAATTACACTCATACTTTGGGCACATGAAGGATATACAAGCGAGGAAATTGCTTCTGTCCTTAGATGCTCTTCGAGTACAGTAAGAGTTTACCTTTTTAAGGCCCGCAAAAAAGTCAGATCGTTATCGGAGAAAGAAAATGTTCAAGTGTAAAATAGTTGAATTTTTCTTTTATATGTTTCCCCTGAAAATTTGGCAGGATTTTTTGATCCAACACCATATTCAGAAATGCCACCTTTGTTTGAAAAGACTTGCTGATGAAGAAGAAGTCAGATCCCTGCTTCTTCAGGGAAATGAAGTCGGAGATTTATGGCCTGCAATAAGGAATAGATTAAGTGGTGTAAGGGGAAAAGGACATTCCTTTTTATGGGGTAAATGGAAATTGGCTTTCGGGGCAGTAAGTTTATTTGTTGTTGTTTTGGTGAGTCTTTGGCTCCATAACATATCGGTTCAAAAGAAAACAACCTTAAAAGAGACCAATTGTTTCAAGATCGATTATATAAAGGTTGGGGACAAGCCAGCACAGGCTTTTATCTATCAGCCCAAGCATTCTAATATGATTTTTATATGGGCAGAAAAAATTGTTGAAGGAGAAGAGATATGAATAAGAAAAAAATTATTATGCTTTTAATTTTTATTGCCGGACTTTCCTTTCTTATGCTTCGAGCTTCCATAAATCTGGATATAAAGCTCAGGGTTTTTGAAGGGAGCAGACATGAACCTTTAGATCCACCGCAGTTCGTCACATCCTCATATATTCGGCCTACCATAACTGCAAGCATTCAATCTGACTCTAAACTGGAAAACGAGATAAAACAGATTAAGAGAGTTTTTAATTTGCAGAATGTAATTTTATTGACAGAAGCTGATTTGCATTTTCCGTCAAAGAATGAGAATTCTGATTCCGTAAGCCATTTTTTTCGCTTGAATGGTAATGAATACTCAATTCGTGTCCTTCTTGAAGAATGGAAATATAAAGGTCAATTCTTAATTCTTATAAATGAACATGTCGATGATGAAAAAAATAAGGTTGAGAATGTGTTAACAACGGAAATTACACTGCTGGGTGGCAATATGGCTGTCTTCGGATTCGAAGACAGAAAAGGAAAACCATATTTTGTCTCTTTCCATATTACGGGCCCGGAAGATAAGGTTCTCCCAGTCCCACCTCCACCACCGCCAGCCAAGAGAAAAGTTCTTCTCCCTCCACCACCACCGTTTCCTCCATTATCCAAAGAATTGAAAAAGGAAATAGAAGAATTTGAGAAACAAGCAGTCAAAACAACAGGAAGTATCATTCCACCAAAGTGTATAAAAAAAATTAACCCGATTTATCCTTTAGAAGCAAGAAAGAGTAGAATTTCAGGTGTTGTTATTCTCAGTGTGAGAACAGATATATGGGGGCGCGTTTCAAAAGTCATGGTCTTAAAGTCGATTCCAAAACTGGATAAAGCTGCAGTAGATGCAGTTAAGCAGTGGATTTATGAGCCATTTATTTTAGATGGAATGCCGAGGCCAGTTATTTTTACGGTTAGGGTTACTTTCAAGCTCACTTGACCTGGGTTATTCATAAAGTTACTAAGATTGCACCGATTACTGCAAGAAAAAGTGCGATTATTCTTCCTTTAGTCACGGGTTCTTTAAGAAAAACAGCACCTAATATAAAGATAAATATTATGTTTAGCTCGCTAAGTGCAGATGCCTGTGATGCTTGAGTATATTTCATTCCTCCCATCCAGACTAGGAGTGCAATACATCCTCCAAGGAATGAGCCAGGGACCATTGGCCCCCAGTTTTTTGGTGAGAATGCTGCTGCCAGTATCTCACGGCGTTTTGGATTGAGATAAATCAATATGCTTAGGAATAGAACTCCTCCAAGAAGCCGGACCAGGGTTGTCCATAGGAGGGGAGATTTATTCAGGATAGGTTTCATTATTACTATTCCTACTGCAAGTGTGAGCATGGAAGCTGTTCCCATTGCGATGCCTGAAATGAGGTTTTTTCTGGGTATGTGGCTTTCGTGTTTTTTTTGGGAGATTGTCAGTACTGCTGAAGTAATTAGAAGAACGCCGAACAACTGCAATAAAGTCATATGTTCTTGGATAAATGCGACTGAAAGAAGAATTACAAAAGGGCTGTAAATGCAGCTTACAACTGCAGATAGGCCGGCACCGAGGCGGTTGAGGCTGGCAAAGAAGAGTGTTTCTGAAATCCCTATGCCTATTATACCGCTCAATGCTAGCAGTATATAGCTTTGCCAAGGTGTTTTTAAAAGGACAGGTTGGTTTGTTATCAAGATCATTCCGGCAAAAAAAAGAATTGAAACTATACATTTGAAAAAATTCAAGCCGAGAGGATTGACTTTTCTACCGCTAATCCTGAAAAGAATTACTGCTGCTGCCCATACAAAAGCCGAAGTTAAGGCCAATGTTTCTCCGAGATACGGAAAGGTCGTCAAGGATTCTATTAGTGAAATCATTTCTAGAAAAAGTAAAATAACGTATGATTATACGGAAAAAATGTTATTTTAGATAGTAAAATCCGGAAGTTATTATGAATAATCCAAGGAAAACTGATAATGGGATGTCAAGGATTTACTGAAAATTCTTCTTCTCTTGTTTCTTTAGCTTTTTCCTTTGAGTTTAGCTTTTCTTCATCTTCTTTTTCAGTTCCAATTTCGATTCCTAAAAGTTTAGCTCCAGCTTCATACATTTGTTTAAATGATTTTTTTGATTCTTGGAGTTTTGCTAGTTTTTCTCTAGCTATTTGAATCTCTTTTTCCATTTCTGCATCGATTCCATCGAGCTGCTTTTTTGCCTCTTCCATGGTTCTTCTGTAAAGGTTTTCCTGCTCTTTATTAAGAGACATCATTATCTCCTTAGGCTTTGGCCTTAACCTGAAGAATCGAGGTTAATTCTTATATATTTTAAGTCATAGTTTTATAAAAGCGCAATCCCCTTTTGGGGTGATTTTTAAATTAAAGAGGGGGGATTTCTTATATTATGTACATCTGATGAATTTGAGGGCATGTCTGCGCTCCACTAAGATTTTTAACGCCATTTCCTCCTGATCTTCTCGGCTCTGCTGGAACTCCGCATGATTATCTTAAGCACCGCCACAATGTCCGCGAGCCACCATTAACACCGCCCATTTGATTATACAGTGCTCACACATCCATCAGGCCCGACTTCGCGGGTTCCCTCAAAGATCGACTCAGAAAGGCTAAATCTTTTAATGTCGCTTCCTCCATCCCCTCAAATTCATATGTTTTTTGATATTATATTAATTCTATCAGCAATTTTTAAAGAAGAAAACCTGGACTTACATCATAGAAATAATATATATAGAATATATCTGGATTGCAAAAATATAGAGAGTTTGTGTGAAGAGGTAACATGAAAAAGTTTAGTTTTAAAGCATGTGTTTTATTTGCAGTTTTCTTTTTAGTTTTTTACCAGCTATCGTTTGCCAAAATCGATCCTCAATTGTTGGCAGGATTAAAAGCCAGAAGTATCGGCCCGGCCAATATGAGTGGGAGGATAGGGGCTATTGATGTTGCAGTATCCAACCCCAATATTATTTTTGTGGGGGCTGCTACTGGAGGGCTCTGGAAGTCGATAAACGGTGGAATTACATGGATACCGGTTTTTGATGCCCAGCCTGTATCTTCGATTGGAGCGATTGCCATAAACCAGTCCAATCCCAACATCGTCTGGGTGGGGACAGGTGAAGCTGCACCTCGCAACAGCGTTGGTGTGGGCCGTGGAGTGTATCTCACTGTCGATGGAGGGAAAACATGGAAGTTTCTTGGCCTTGAAAAGACCGAAAAGATTTCCAAAATCCTCTTGCACCCAGATGACCCTGATATTGCATATGTGGGAGCCCTTGGAACTACATGGGGAGAAAATCCGGAACGTGGTGTTTTCAAGACGGTTGACGGCGGAAAAACCTGGAGAAAGGTCTTATATGTAGATGAAAAGACAGGTGTTGCTGATATGGCCATGCAGCCAGGCAACCCAAACAAAATTATCGCTTGCATGTGGGAACACAGGCGATGGCCGTGGTTTTTCAGGTCAGGTGGTCCTGGAAGCGGTCTTTATGTCACTGTAAATAGCGGGAAAGAGTGGGAGAAATTAGCTTCAGAAAACGGTCTCCCTAAAGGAGATCTGGGACGTATGGGAGTTGCCTTTTCCACGAATAAGCCTGAGATAGTATATGCACTTGTTGAAGCTAAAAAGGGCGTGATTTTACGTTCAGATGATGGTGGATTCAAGTGGCAGGTAGTTAATGATCAACCTAGTGTAAATAACAGGCCTTTTTATTACTGCCGGATTTGGGTCAATCCTGCGAATGAAAATATTGTATATATGCTGCATTCCCGATTGGTTGTAAGTGAAGATGGTGGAAAGAATTTCAAATCATTGACTTCTTGGGGACAGTCTCATTCTGATTACCATGCGATGTGGATACACCCTGATGGAGAGATGATGGTTGTTGGAAATGACGGCGGTGTTGTAATCAGCTATAACAGGGGCAAAAACTGGCGTTTTGTGGAAAACCTTGCTCTGGGCCAGTTTTATCATGTAAGTTTCGACAAGGAGATACCTTATAATGTATATGGTGGATTACAGGATAACGGATCGTGGCGGGGACCAGCCTATGTTCTGAAGGAAAGAGCAATTTACAGCTATTTCTGGAAGACAGTTGGGGGGGGTGATGGTTTCGATACAGAACCCGATCCTGAAAATCCTAATGCCGGTTATGGCATGTCCCAGGGAGGAAATCTCTATTATTTTGACATTTCTTTAGGAACAAGCCGGAATATTATTCCGACTGAGTCCGATGTTAAAGACCGCTATAACTGGAATGCTGGTTTTGCTGTGGATCCTTTTAAACCTGCCACAATTTATCTAGGAAGCCAGTTTGTCCACCGAAGTACAGACAAAGGAAAAACTTGGGAGATTATGAGTCCGGATCTAACGACAAATGACCCTGAGAAACAGAAACAGGCAGAAAGCGGAGGCTTGACTCTGGATGTGACTAATGCTGAAAATCACACAACGATTATGTGCATCGCTCCGAGCCCAGTGAAGGAAGGAGTGATCTGGGTAGGTACTGACGATGGGAATGTTCAGTTGACTCAGGATGCAGGAGAGAATTGGGAATTAGTTTCCAGGTCCCTTACAAGCGGTAAAAAAGCACCTGTTCCTGCTGCAGCATGGATCCCTCATGTGGAAGCGTCCAAATTTGATGTTGCTGTGGCCTATGTTGTTTTTGATGACCACCGCCGGTCGAACTGGACGTCTTATGTGTTTGTCACACATGATTATGGTAAAACATGGAAGAGCCTGGTTACTCCTGAGATTGATGGTTTTGTACATGTTATTGAAGAGGATACGGTAAATAAAAACCTGCTGTTTCTTGGAACAGAATTTGGGCTTTTTATCAGTTTCAACGGCGGAAAAAATTGGATGAAGTGGACTCACGGACTGCCGATTGTTCCAGTACGTGACCTGGCAGTTCATCCAAGGGAGAATGATTTGATTATTGCTACACATGGCCGTTCTCTCTATGTCATCGATGATATATCTCCATTGAGGGAAATTTCCGAAGCTTTTGTCCAGGAAAAACTCCACCTTTTCAAGGTTCCGGATGCATGCCAGTTTCAACAGGGGCGTTTTAGTTCCTACCAGAGTCCTGGAGATACTGTGTTTGTGGGTGAAAATAAAAGATTGGGTGCTTGCATCACTTATTATCTTATTCCCAGCAAGCCTAAAGCAAAGGATTCAGAGAGTGAAGCCAGGAGCGGTATGTCCCAGGAAATGATTGAGCAGATGAGACAGCGTAGTGGAATGCCGCGGATCGGCGGAGGTGCAGGGATGAATTCACCTTCGTCAAGAGTTTCCATTACAATCCTGGATAGCGACGGCCATACAGTGAGCCAGTTGAGAGGTACTGAAAACAAGGGTATAAACCGGGTATACTGGAATTTTAGAGAGCAAATGCAGCAGGATGTTGCTTCTCAGCAGGCAGGACGTTTTAGGAGACGCGGTTTAACCGTACTTCCGGGAGAATATAAGGTAAAGATTAAATATGATGGTCAGGAAGCGATACGGCCGTTTACTGTTAAGACTGACCCCAGAATAAGAGTGGACATGGAAGTTCTTAAAGCCAATTATCAGATGAGCAAGAAGGCTCAAAAATTAATGGAGACAGTAAACTCTGCCCAGCGTCAGATCGAAGAAACTAGGAAGGCAGTAAAAACCGTCCAGGAATATGCCAGAGGAAACCGTACAAGCAAGACAAAAGAAGTTCTAAAAGCTGCACGTGATCTTGATAAAAAACTTGAGAACATTGCAGGTGTTTTGAATCCTGTGGCGCCAAAGCAGGGGATTGCCGACCGTTCCAGCGGCTTAAACAGCCAGGTAAGACAGGCCGTTTACGGGATGTCAGGTGGAATTGAACCGATTAGCCAGGCAGCTAAGGTTAAACTTAAAAAAGTCCAACCTAAGGTTGAAGAATTTTTGGAAAAGTTTAATAATTTATACCAGACTGATGTTGAAAACTTTAAAAAGTTACTCAAAGAGATGGATTTCTCGCTTTTCAAAGAATTTAAACCTCTAAAACTTGAAAAAGAGTAAATAGGGGTAAGGAGGGTATTTTGACTGAAGAGGAAAAGTCAGTGGAAGAGATAGGTCCTTTGGGAAGGCTTGTTGGGATTTTTATGTCCCCTCGTGAAACTTTCGATAGCATTGCTCGGAAACCGACGTGGCTGTTTCCGTTTATCGTTGCAGCTATCCTTACAATCGTGATGAGTATGACTGTGATGGATATTACAGTGAAGGAGAGGATTGCCGACATGGAAGCACGGGGTATCCCTGCTGAGCAGATGGAAAGGACGCAATCCATGATGCAGGGCAGTATGAAATACGTAAGCATCGTGCTTACTCCTGTTGGACTTCTTATTGTTTGGTCGATTCTGGCTGGAGTGCTTCTTTTAGGCTGCAATACAATTATGGGAGGAGAGACAAAGTTCAAGAATATTTTTTCCGTTGTAGCATGGACTTCCATGGTAACGACATTGGGAGGGATAATACATTCGTTTCTCATTGTATCGAAGGGAACGACCCAAGGTGTATCGACTAACCTGAGTCTTTTCCTTCCACTGCCAGGAATAGGACAGGACCCATCGATTTTGTATCGTTTTCTTTCTAAGTTTGACTTGTTTGTAGTGTGGCAGTTAATTTTGTGGATTATCGGATTGGCAGTTGTGAGCCGTTTAACGGTAAAAAAATCAGCTGCATTTGTACTCTCACTCTGGGCCTTATATATTGTAATAACTGTTGCTCTAGGGAGTGTTTTAGGCCCGACCTTTGGAGGATAACAGGAAAGGGTGAGTGCGTTCAAGAACTTAGAACATTCCTAAGACAATTCATCATGGCTTTCCAAGTACAGCGATTATCTCTACTGACAAAATTCTAACGGTCATTTTACCGCATTTTGTCGCTTATTAGGGACCGGCCGAAAATTGGGCATCGTACCGTGACCATTTGAATAATCATTAACATTTCAATCACTCTTCTGCTCAATGCAATAATGTTCTCTTCCATTAAGGTTCTCCTTACTTTTTTTAGTAAATAAGAACCTTAACTTATTTTTCATAAAACGGACATTATCACGTTGTTGCAACAGAGCTTTTCTTTACTTCTAGAATCTCCTGAATGTACTTTCTTTCAACTTGCTTGTTTAAGTATCTTTTAAAAAGTCCTTTGACTTGATTATCTGTAAATCTCTTGTGTAACTGTGACATAATCTGAAACCTCCTTATATGGATTTAGATTATATCTATAAAAATAGATGCTTTATTAAAATTAAATAAGCAAGTGTGCACTTTTGATTCTTAAATGACACAGAGCCTAGACGCTCTTGACAAAACAGAATTTTTTGACTAGGTTGAGGAGTAATGTCTGACAAAAATTAGTCAATATAAAAAACGAACCAAATGAACAAATAAAATGAGAGGTCAAAATGATGAAATTATTAAATTCAATTATATTAAAAGGAATAGCAATCGCTGCAATATTAGCAATAATTACCTTCCTGAGTTATGAAAAGAGCAAAGGAGAAGAATTCATTCGTAAAGATTTAGGAAAAATAAATGGAAATACTGTCAAAAATTTAAGTATTATTGTTACTTACGATAATAATCCATACATGGAAGGATTAGAAACTGCCTGGGGTTTTTCCTGTCTTGTGAAAGGAACAGAGAAGACTATTCTTTTTGATACAGGCGGAAATGGTTCAGTACTCTTATCAAACATGAAGAAATTAGGGATTGATCCCCAAGGAATAGATCTTGTAGTGCTTTCTCATATCCACGGAGACCATGTTGGAGGATTGGATAGTTTCCTCCAGAAAAATCCCAGAGTGGTTGTTTATCTACCTAAATCATTTCCAAAGAGATTTAAAGATAGAATTAAGAAATACGGAGCGAAAGTCATTGAGGCTGGAAAGGCTTTGAAAATTTGTAAAAATGTTTATTCCACCGGTGAGCTAGGAACATTGATAAAGGAACAGTCTTTAATTATTCAAACAGATAAAGGATTGATAGTAATAACGGGTTGTGCGCATCCTGGTATTGTAAAAATAGTAAAGAAAGCAAAAGAAGTAGTTGAGGATAATCTACTTTTAGCAATGGGGGGATTTCATCTAACAGGGGAAAGCAAAAACACAATAGAAAAAATTATTTCAAGTTTCAAAGAATTGGGGATAAGTTATGTTGGTGCCTGCCATTGCTCAGGGGATAAAGCAAGACTATTGTTTAATGAAGAATATGGCAAGAATTTTATAAACGTTGGTGTAGGAAAAATAATAACAATGCAAGATCTGAAATGAATTATGACCTATAAAGGGATGAAATTTAGAACTGAAGTAATCAGTAAAAAATTCCAAAATAGCCAAGACTAGAAGAATTAAAATATTGGCGTAGAGAATTTCAGTATTACAATCTTTGTCCTCCTTATAAAGAAGGCTATTACGGAAATTTGAGTTCTAGAATTGAAAGCAGTGAAGAACAATTCATAGTTACTGGCTCAAAAATTGGTTTGGAAGACAAATTATCTCATGGTTGCTTAGTAAAAGTTTCCTCCTTAAAGACTTGCATTATGTGCTATAATAATTATAGTTTTCTTTAGCCGGCTGGAGAAAGCCCTCACCTTTTTTGTTCCCATCATTAACCCCCTTTTTGCTTACAACAGCCGACGTTTGTTTTGCTTGAAACATTGGATTATGTTCAGTTCTATACAAATAAAAAATAATAAGGTATAATTTTTTTGTATTTAATAAGAAATCAGCAATGTTGTAAATTTAATATAAAGAATCAATACTTACCGAGAGGTATCATCTCAGGATTTCCACGAAAGTATGATTCAGGAATTTAAACATGAAAATACTTTTAGTCTATCCTAAATATCCAGACACCTTTTGGAGCTTTAAACACGCCTTGAATTTCATTTCAAAAAAGGCGGCTTTTCCTCCTTTGGGATTATTGACTGTCGCTGCAATGCTTCCCAAAGAATGGAAGAAAAAGCTTGTTGATATGAATGTCTCATCATTGAGTGATAAGGACTTAAACTGGTCTGATTACGTTTTCATCAGCTCTATGGATATTCAAGAAAAATCGGCAAAAGAAGTCATCAGAAGATGCAAAGAATTGGAAATTAAAATTGTTGCTGGTGGCCCTCTTTTTACCACAAGATATGAAGAATTTGATGATATAGACCATCTTGTTCTAAATGAAGCTGAGAATACTCTTCCCTCTTTTATTGATGATTTAAAAAATGGATGCCCCAATCACCTTTATTCCTCAAAACAATGGCCAGACATACGAAAGACTCCTTGCCCCCAATGGGAACTTATCGATATGAAAAAATATAATTCAATGAATGTTCAGTATTCCAGAGGATGTCCTTTTAACTGCGAATTCTGTGATATCATTGTCTTGAACGGACACAAACCGCGAACTAAAGAGAAAGGCCAAATTTTAGAGGAGGTGGAAACTTTGTATAACCAAGGCTGGAGAGGGGGGGTATTTATTGTTGACGATAATTTCATTGGTAACAAAAAGAAACTTAAAAAGGAAATTCTTCCTGCTCTAATCGATTGGATGATGCGGAAAAAATACCCGTTTTCTTTTCTGACGGAAGCATCTATAAATCTCTCTGATGATGAAGAACTCATGCAATTGATGGCCAAGGCTGGGTTTAACAGGGTTTTTGTTGGAATCGAAACCCCAAATGAAGAAAGTTTGACAGAATGCAATAAAAACATTAACAAGAATCGCAACTTGATAGCTTGCGTCAAAAATATTCAGGAACACGGCTTTGAAGTTCAGGGTGGCTTTATCGTAGGCTTTGACAACGACCCTATTTCAATTTTTGAAAGGCAGATTAAGTTCATTCAGGAAAGCGGAATTATTACCGCTATGGTTGGGTTATTGAACGCACCTCGAGGAACAAGGCTCTACAGCCGCCTTAAAAAAGAAAACAGGTTAATGAATGACATCTCTGGAGACAACATGGATTTCTCACTCAACTTCATTCCAAAGATGAACCGCAAAATACTTATAAATGGCTATAAGAAAATTCTCAATACGATTTACTCACCAAAACGATATTATGAACGAGTTAAAACATTCTTAAAGGTATACAGGCCTTACTCTTTAAAGAAAAGAATAAATTTCGATTTCTGTTACATTGAAGCATTGTTCAAATCTATCTTGTATTTAGGGATAAAAGGAAAAGAAAGACTGCAATACTGGAAATTTATTGCCTGGACATTAGCGAAACGCCCTCAACTTATCGCAATGGCAATATCATTTTCTATCTATGGGTTCCATTTCCGTAAAATAGTGGGAATTTGATTATCACGTTTGATAATCTTGGTGTGGTTATTAATTCCCTCGACCTTGGCAGTCGAGATAGGAAAATAGAACTAATTATGTATACTGGCTATATGCCTGCGCATCTTTCTGGCGAAAGGGGCCAGTTATATTACCCCATTAGAAAGGCGGATAAAGTAAATAAAATTTCTCATTGAGAGAGATAGAATAAATAAGTGTAAAAAGAATATAAGATAATTGTTGTTTCAGCAATGCTCGTTTTAGCAAGCATTGTGATGGCAAGTTATAGAGAGAAATTCAATAATAGAAAGGAGGTGAAGAAAATGAAGAGGTCAAGAGTAGGCATTGATTTGGCAGGTTCGGGTGTTAAGGATGGCAGCGAGATTCAGGAGGCTGTGCTTACATTGTATTTTTTGGATAAGGCCGGGGCAGAGATTGTTTGTATGGCTCCAGATGTAAATCAGCTGGATGTTGTTAATCACTTAAAAGACGAGGCAGTGGATGAGACGAGAAATGTTTTAGTAGAAGCAGCGAGAATAGCTAGGGGAGACATTGAAGATATAAAAGATATTAGAGCTTCAGATTTGGATGCTTTAATCTTTCCTGGTGGATATGGTGTGGCAAAAAATCTGTGCAATTTTGCAGTAAAAGGCGCGGATTGCACTGTAAATCTAGAGGTAGAAAGATTGATTAAAGAAATGTATGAAGCAGGTAAACCAATGGGATTTATTTGTATTGCTCCTGTTATAGCCGCTAAGGTCTTGGGTGCAGAGGTAACTATAGGCAGTGATAAGGATACAGCAGCTGCCATTAAGAGGATGGGCGGAAAACATGTGGTAAAAACGGTAGATGATATTGCTTTTGATGGAAAAAATAATGTAGTTTCCACTCCTGCGTATATGTTAGGACCTACCATCTCTAAGATTGCTATAGGAATAGAAAAATTAGTAGATAAGGTGTTAGAGTTGGCTTAATTAATTGAAGATTGAACCGTTTAGTTTAATCCTAAATATAAGATTCTAAAGAAAAAAACCTCAGTTTTAATGACCCAGGCTAAAAATAAAAAAAAGCTAACTTACTGAAAATACAGACAATAAGGTGGGGTGAGCGAGGGGTTTCGAACCCCCAACCTCCGGATCCACAGTCCGGTGCTCTAACCTGTTGAGCTACGCTCACCGTGAAAAAGGGATTCAAATTTTCGCATCAAAGTGAGCCAATGTCAATACTCAAATTCTGAATTCTGGGGACACTAATCCTTTATTGTCTTTCGATCAGGTCAAGGACATTTGCGCTGTCGCGCCATCTTTTTTTGACTTTAATTTGAAGTTCCAAGAAGATTTTTTCTCCTAAGATTTGCTCAATTTCTTGACGTGCTTGGGTACCTATTGTCTTAATAAGCATTCCCCGTTTTCCTAGGATAATTCTCCTGTGATTGTCTTTTTCAACGAATATAGAGGCTTTGATATAGTTTTTCATTGCTCTGTCTGCAGAATCTGAAGCCCTCGTTCGCTTTTCAATTTTATCGATATGAACAGCCGTTACAAAAGGAAGTTCTTCTCTGACATACTTGAGTATTTTTTCTCTAATTATTTCTGAGAGTAAAAATTGTTGTGATTGATCCGATACTTTATCATCTTCAAATATCTTTTTGCTTTCAGGTAAATAAAAATAAATTTTTTCCTCAAGGATATCCAGATTTGTGCCCTTCAGTGCGGAAATAGGAATGATTTCCTTAAATCCGATAAGATCTTTATATCTTTCGATCATGGAAAGTATTTTTTCTTTTTTAATAATGTCAACTTTATTTATGAGTAAGATAATGGGAGTTGAGATGTTTTTAAGGATATCGATTACGAATTGATCTCCATGTCCGAAACTCAGTTTGGAATCGATGATAAGACAGACAAGGTTAGATGTTTCCAGTGAAGAATAGACAAGCTTCATCATTCTTTTATTCAGTTTGTGAAGAGGTTTATGGATACCAGGATTGTCAACAAAAATAATCTGTCCTTGTCCGGTGGTTTTAATTCCGAGGATAGTCGTCCGTGTAGTCTGCGGTTTGGAAGAAATTATGGCCACTTTTTGGCCCAGCATCTTATTAATAAGTGTAGATTTACCTACGTTCGGACGTCCAATTAATGCCACATAACCGACTTTCATTCGTTAGATCTTTATTCCTCTTGATCACTCTGCAATATCTTCTTGATTCGAAGCTTCTTGACTTTCTTCTGGTCAACGTCGAGAATTTCTAGGGATAAACCTTTAATCTTAATATGTTCTCCTTGTTTCGGCAGTCTTCCCAGATAATGTGTAATAAGTCCCCCGACCGTGATATAGTCGTCTTGGCTGAGGTCTAAATCGAAAATGTCCTCGAGTTCTTCTACTTCTGCATCTCCAAGTACAATATAGTCAAAAGGTTTTTGTTCTATGAATTGTACTTTATCCTTATCATATTCATCCTGGATTTCCCCCACAATCTCTTCCATAAGGTCTTCCATTGTTATCAATCCGGATACGCCTCCATGCTCATCTACAACTATGGCCAATTTCTGTTTTCTTTTCTGGAATTCCTTAAGAAGTTCTGCGACTTTCATTGATTCGGGGATAAAATAAACCGGACGGATGAGGGGTTCGATGGCATCACTATTGTGCCTGTCGTCAGAGTATTCAAGAAGGTCTTTGGCGATTACGATTCCTTCTATGTTGTCGATTCTCTCCTTGTAAACAGGGATGCGGGAATGTTTTTCTTTGATAACCAGTGTTCTGAGCTTCTTAATACTTGTATCCTTTCTGATGCATATTATGTCAACCCTTGGAGTCATGATTTCTCTGACAAGAGTATCACCGAATTCAACAATACTCTTAAGTAGAGTTTCTTCTTCTTTTTCAATAATCCCTTCTTCTTTAGCTTCTTCTATCAATGCCTGGATTTCTTCTTCCGAAGCTTCATGTTGAACATAGTGCTCCTTTTTTAGGGATTTCATTTTTTTCAGAAGAGGAAGGAACAGGGAGAAAGTATATGACATTTTAAAAGATGGAAGTAATAGGGTAAGTATTTTCTTATTGCTGAATGAATTGATTAATCGGGGGAAGAGGTCGAAAAAAATCAAATAGACTGCTAGTGAGATCAGAAATAGCCAGAGAGACCATATCTTTGGCCGCGGAAAAATAATATAGAGATATACCAGAAAAGCAATTAGAAAAATAACCCTCATGATTTCTATAAAGACTTTTAGTTCGTCATAGATTTCAATAATTTTAAGGCGGTATTCTTTTCCTTTATTTTCGAGGAGGCGGCTGATAGAGATTTTTGAAAAGGAACATAATGACATATAAAGCAGTGAAAAAAGAAAGGCTGCTGCAAAACTCAGCCCAAAGCCGATCCAAGTCATGATATTAATTTTCATATTCACCTACAAAAAATAGATTCTGTATTTTTTCCTCTTCTTCTTCTATATCTTTGAAGTGTTCAAATCCCATAAGGTGCAGGAATCCGTGAATGCTCAAGAGTTCGAGTTCTCTTTCCAGGCCTTCTTTTTTTGGGGAACACTGCTTGTAGGCTTGGGGAACTGAAATAATGATATCTCCGAGGTAAAATTTTCCGTCGGCTCCCTTTTCATTAATAGGAAAGCTCAAAACATCTGTAGGAGAGTTTTTTTTCAAGAATCTATTATTCAAATCTTTAATTGTCTTGTCGTTTACAAATGCCAGTGTAACCTCCGGGTTTTTAAGTTTAAAGTGCTTGATTAATCTTTGCATCAGTTTCTTAAATCTGGCTGTGTTTATCGGGTATTTATGTTGTTGGTTTAGTATTTCTATCATTTGATGTTGGTTTTTTCTTTTTTTTGGTTTCAAAATCAAACCCTGGGTAGTCGACTCTCGGGTGGTAGATTGTATAAAGAGTTTCAAGAAATGATGAAGCACAGATTTTCAATTCTTTGAAAGAAAAATTACAGTCGTCCAACTGCTCATCATGGAGATAATTATTAAATATTTCAGTTATCACTCGCTTCAAGTTTATTTTAGTGGGGGATTTCAAACTCCGCGAAGCTGCCTCAATTGAATCTGCGAGCATAACCAGGGCGGCTTCTTTGCTTTTTGGCTTAGGACCTGCATATCTGTAACTTTCTTCTCCTATTTTTTGCATTTCAGGGTCGCACTTTTCTTTTGCTTTTTCGAAGAAATATTTTACCAGAGAGTTTCCATGGTGCTGTTCGATTATGTCTTTTATCTTTTTGGGGAGCTTTAATTTTTTTGCCATTTCCATGCCTTCCTTGACATGGTTGATTATCACCAGGCTGCTCATGCTGGGCTTTAGGTCTTTGTGCATATCAAGATTTCTAGCCCTGTTTTCGATGAAGTATTCCGGTCTTTTGATTTTGCCTATGTCATGATAAAGAGCACCAGCCTTGACCAGCATAGGGTCTAACTTGATTTCTTCTGCAGCTTTTTCTGCTAGAGATGCGACGATGAGAGAATGATGGTAAGATCCGGGGGCTTCCAGCGCCATCTGCCTGAAAATTGGAAGGTCCGAGTTTGTAAGTTCAATGAGTTTAGGCTGAGTAACTAAACTAAAAAAATTTTCATAAACAGGTAAGAAAAGAAATGCCAGAGCAGCACTGAGTATTCCCCCCAGGACTCCCATCAGAATCTCGCTGGCAAGAATATCAATCGGACCTATTTTTTCTATGATAAAATGGAAACTAATTATGATAAATATATTGATCGGGGCGACCAGAAAAAAAGCAGCTTGAAATGTTGTTGTTCTCTTTTGCTTTCCATAATATTTTATTCCATATATAGCGGCCAGAGCTCCTAATAAGCTGAAGATCATAAGATAAAAATTTGCCTTAAAGAGATACCCTATAAGGAAACTGTTGATAACAGCAAAGACCAATGCGGTTTGAGTTCCTGCCAGAAATGCAAAAAGAAGAGTGCCGAATTGAGAAGGAAAGCCATATTTGTAAGTTTCAATGTGCTTTAACAGGGAAATATTGCTGCTCTGGCTTAATGTGTCGGCTAAAAAAATTGAGGCTTTATAGAATAACATGCTAAGAACAAGAGTGATCCCAATCATGATAAAATTCTTAAGAGCAAAATTAAACTTCACAAATGATTTTAGATAGAACCAGAGGGACGTAAAAAGTAAACAGAATAAAAGAAATGTTCCCATGAAATTGGTAAACCAGCTTGGTTTTAAACTGAGGTTTTGATTTATTATTTTAATTTGTTTGAGGGATTCCTGATTGACTTCGTCTCCTTTACGGATAATGACTTTCCCTTTTTTTATTGTGTAAAAGACCGTTCCTATGCTTGCACGAGCCTCTTCTTTTCTATCTTCGGTTTTAACTTTATTGTAATTTATATTATGAGAGATAAAGAAATAAGAAAGATTGATTAACAGTGATTTACCATTTTGTGCAAGGTCTAATCTGTTTATTTCTTCAGATAATTTTTCTTTGCTTTCTGAAATATCCAACAGACCTGAAACTTTTATGCTCTTTTCGGGTTCTGGGCTTTTAATGAGGATCAGGCCTTTCTCTTGTTCTTTGTGGATAAAGAGGTTTTTGGACAGGATTATGCCCTGACCTGAAATTTTGCCGATTAGATTGATCAAGTTTTCTTCCAGGTCAGAAGAAAATTTAGATTTAATGAGAGATCTGACATCTCTTGTCGAAATTTCCCTGTCGTACTTTTCAAGGGTTATTTTTCTGAAGTCTTCTATTCTCTTTGATGTTGCAGGTTTCTTGATGAGGTCACGTCCTGAACTGAAAAACTCCCTGATCTTTTCTTCGGTATTTAAAAAAACATTCTGCTCCAGCATATAAACAGGGAGCACTGCTTCGGCTGCTTCTGTTTTCCTTTTTTCAGTTGTTTCTGTATCTTTAATGGTGAGGTCTTCAGGTGCTATGATATCCGATGATGCGATTTCTCCCTCTGTGGGAATAGGGAGAGATTTTGATGGGAGATAAGACATAAAATATGAAATGATAACAACAAAGATGAAAATGAAGAGAAATGGATTTTTCACGAGTCTTTCGAAGAATCCGACTTTTTTTTCCTTTTTAAGTGAAGAAATATTGTTTGGGGATTTTTTTATAGGCATCTCCCTGCTTTTAAAGAATTTGAGCGTTTTAAAATGTAATGGGTTCATTTTCTTTTTTTGGATCCAGCTTCTGATTTTTGATAAGCTTTTATAATTCTTTGCACAAGAGGGTGCCTTACAACATCTTTTTCGTTGAACTGAACAAAGGCGATTTCCTTTATATGAGAAAGAATATTTAAGGCGTGTACCACTCCTGATCTATCGGGTTGCGGTAAATCGATTTGTGTAATATCTGCTGTGACTATTAGTTTGGAGTCAAACCCAGATCGGGTTAAAATCATCTTCATTTGTTCTTTTGTCGTATTTTGGGCTTCGTCGAGTATAATGAAAGCACTGTTTAAAGTTCTGCCCCTCATAAAGGCTAATGGAGCGATCTCTATAATCCCTCTTTCAATGAGATGTTGGGCTTGTTCTGATTGGATCAGGTCAAACAGGGCATCATAGAGTGGACGAAGGTAAGGGTTTATTTTCTGGAGCACATCACCAGGTAGAAAGCCTAATTTTTCTCCTGCTTCAATTGCAGGTCGTGTGAGAATGATGCGATTGACAGATTTATTCTGAAGGAACGAAAGAGCCATTGCCATTGCAAGATAGGTTTTACCTGTGCCGGCAGGGCCTATTCCAAAGACTAAATCGTAATTCTTTATAGCCTTGATATATTCCTGTTGGTTCAGGCTTTTTGGCGTGACAGATTTTCTGGAAAAATTGAGAGCTTCGGATGGAAAAAAATCTTCGAGTCGGTCTGTCTGCCCCTGCTCTAAAATATCGAGGGCAATATCAAGATCTTCCTTCTTAAGAGAATATCCTTTTTCTCCCAATTCCCTGATTTTATCAAAGTAATATTTTGCAAATTCTACTTTTTCCCCAGGCCCATCCAAAAGAAGGTTGTCCCCGCGGACAGAGAGGGATATCCCTAATCTTTTTCCCATGTTTTTTAAATTCTTGTCCAGCACACCAGAGAAATCTCTTTTTCTGGCATATGGGTGTTCGATTTTCTCCATGTTAGAAGATTAGGTAGGATCCGTCTTTCATTTTCACTAATAATAAACATTAAAAGAGTGGTCTTGTCAAGTCTGGGCAATTCCAGGGTAAGACCAGCTTGTGAATAACCCACGTCCGCCTGAAAGGATAAAAAACTTGAAAAAAACAGCCTTATAATCTAATATAAATAACCTTATATTAACAACCATGGATAGCCCAACTTAAGGAGAATGATGATTTTGGATAAAGACGTGAATTATATTGTCTCAGGATTGGAACGTTCCGGTACATCTATGCTGATGCAGATACTGGAAGCTGGAGGAGTTCCCACTTCCTTTAAAAGTGATTTGCGGCCGTCAGATTATAATAATCCGAAAGGCTATTTTGAACTCGAAGGCGGGAAAATCATAAATAAACTAATGGAAGGAACATTTCCTTTTGACAGATATAGAGGAAAATTTATAAAGATTACTGCTTATGGTCTAAAGTTCCTACCGGCGGGGAAATATAAGGTTATCTATTCGGAGAGGAATATCGAGCAGATACTGAATTCAATGGAAAAAATGGCACGGATTCACGATGAAAAAAGGGAAGAAACCAGAGAAAGCTTTTTGAAGTTGAACGAGATGATTAAAGATACAATAAGGGGAAGAGAAGATATTGAAGTTTTAATGGTAAACTATAATGATATACTATCTGATCCGGAGGATAATATTAAAAAAATCTATGACTTTTTGGGTTCACAGGCATTTGACATGGAGAAAATGATAAAGAGTGTGGACCAAAGTCTGTATCGAAATAGATAATCAGAGAAAAAGCGGCAAAAAATATATTACGGAGAGAAAAAATGGAAAAAGAATTTACAAATGTGTCTATCCCGACTTCATTGTATAAAAAGATAGAAGAAAAAATAAAAGGTTCAGAATTTCCATCAGTCGCGGAGTATATTACCAAAGTATTAAGGGGAAATCTTTCAAAGGAACAGACAAATCAAGAAGTTTTCAGCAAGGATGATGAAGAAAAAGTAAAAGAAAGACTGAAAGCGTTGGGATATATAGATTAATCGGCTTGGCAGCCAGGAAAATAATCCAAGTTTGTCAGTCCTGATAGATAACCACTGCCATTTGGACGAACTTCTGTTCAATTTTAGGAATGGTAGGTAATGCTTTGTGACTCTAGTAAAGGAGAAAAATATGATTGCACCTCATGGTGGTGAAATTATTGAAAGGGTTCTGAAAGGAAAAGAGAAAGATGATGCTCTTGAGAAAGCCAGAAAGTTAGCTTTCGTAAAGCTCGATCCAGATCAAATCAGTGATTTAGAAAATATTGCATATGGGGTTTTCAGCCCGCTGGAGGGATTTTTAGGAAGGAAAGACTACAAGAATGTTTTAAACCAGATGAGGCTTGCAGATGATTTGCCGTGGCCGATTCCAATTGTTCTTGATGTAGAAAAAGAAAAGGCTGACAAGTTAAAAGAAGGGCAAGAAATTGCTCTTATTAACCAGAGCAATCAGCCGGTTGCTTTGTTCTATCTTGAAGAAAAGTACGGGTTCAGCAAGGAGGAACTGGCAGAAAAAGTTTTCCTGACTACTGATGATCTTCATCCTGGGGTTGCCAAGGTGAAGGGGATGAAAGAAATACTTCTTGCAGGGAAAATTGATTTGATTCAGGAATCTCCAACACCTTTCTATAACTTCAAGCTTAAACCTATTGAGACGAGGATCCTTTTCAAGGAGAAAAGATGGAGAACTATTGTTGGTTTTCAAACAAGGAATACTCCTCATATAGGGCATGAGTATGTCCAGAAAGCAGCGCTTACTTTTACAGACGGGCTGTTTGTGAATCCAGTTATCGGACGTAAGAAAAAGGGAGATTTCAAGGATGAAGTCATCCTGGCCTCTTATGAGGAACTTCTTAAGAATTATTATATCAAGGAAAGGGCGGTGATTGCCATTTTGCAGATGGAGATGAGGTATGCTGGCCCGAGGGAAGCCATTTTTCATTCTATAATTAGAAAAAATTTTGGATGCACTCATATGATTATTGGCCGCGACCATGCAGGTGTTGGCAATTTCTACCCGCCATTTGCGGCTCAGGATATTTTTGAAGAATTTCCTGATTTAGGAATTATACCTTTGTTTTTCAGGTCTTTCTATTTCTGCAAGAAGTGTAATTCAGTGGTCAATGAGAAAATTTGTCCGCATCCTCCTTCAGAACATATCAATTTTAGTGGGACTAAAATTAGGGAGATGTTACTTCAGGGCAAGGAGCCTCCTCCCGAATTAATGAGGCCCGAAGTTGCTAAAGTTATTATGAGTTATGATAACCCGTTTGTTGAGTAAATTCAGGTTTACTTGGATAATTCAGGAGATGTAATGAATAGTGAAAATCAGAAAGGAGTTACATTATGGTTTACGGGACTGCCTTGTTCCGGGAAATCTGCTGTTGCTGACAGGGTGGCGGAGATTTTAGGAAAACGAGGGTTGAGGATAGAGAGATTGGATGGGGATATTGTTCGCAAAAGCCTGACAAAGGACCTTGGCTTTTCAAAAAAGGATAGGGATGAAAACATTCGCAGGATAACTTTTGTCGCCAAGCTTTTAACCAGAAATGGTGTGATAGTGCTTACTTCGTTTATCTCTCCTTACAGGAAAGTCAGAGCTTATGCGTGCGAGGAAATCGGAAATTTTATTGAGGTATATGTCAAATGTTCCCTGGATGTATGTATTAAGAGGGATGTAAAAGGGATGTTTGAGAAAGCCATAAAAGGTGAGATAAAAGAATTCACAGGTATCTCAGACCCTTATGAAGAACCCTTAGATCCAGACATTCTTCTTGAGACAGACAAGGAGGAACTTGAAGAAAGTGCTGCTAAAGTCATCGAAAAGCTCAAGGAGTTAGGGTATATTTTATAAATTACAAGAATTTGATTCTGTGTTGATAGCGACAAGCAATTCAGTGTATAACTACGAGTGGAGAGGTAAAAATTTATTCGTAGTCATTGACATGGGGAGTGAGATAAAGAATAAAAGAAAAAATGCAGTAAAAGCATAGGGGGAAAAATGAAAATAGGCATAATTGGTACAGGGTATGTAGGTTTGGTAACAGCGGTTGGTCTTGCGGATTTTGGCCATGATGTTATCGGGACGGATATTGTTCCAGATAAAATTGACAAGGCGTCTCGTGGAATACCTCATATTTATGAGCCTGGCCTTGAAGATCTCCTTAAGAAAAATCTCGAAAGAGGAAACCTGGTTTTCAGTCATGATTTAAATAAAGCCATACAAGATTCTGATGTTCTCTTTGTTTGTGTTAATACACCTCAAAGAGAGGACGGAAGTGCAGACATGTCTTATGTCGAAGGGGTTTCGCAAAAAATTGCTGAGAATCTGAATGATTACAAACTAGTAGTGGAAAAGAGCACGGTTCCTGTGAAAACATCGATGTGGATCAAAAGAACAATTGACTTATATAAAAAGAGTCATGCGGATTTTGATGTTGCCTCCAACCCGGAATTTTTGAGGGAAGGTTCGGCTGTCTATGATTTTCTGAATCCTGACCGTGTTATTATCGGAGTGGAAACAGATAGAGCCAGAGATATCATGATAAGGATTTATGATAAATTTAGTGACCGTATTATTATCTCCAACATCGATACTGCTGAACTCATTAAACATGCTTCCAATTCTTTCCTGGCCATGAAGATATCTTATATTAATATTATCTCTGAGCTTTGTGAAAAGACAAATGCAGATATAAAACTCGTTGCAGAGGGGATGGGGTTTGATTCCAGGATAGGGCCCCATTTTTTGCAGGCCGGCCTCGGGTATGGAGGCTCCTGTTTTCCAAAGGATGTAAGGGCTCTTATCCGTATCGGAGAAGATCTTGGTGCTAATATGCATTTGCTGAAAGAAGTGGACAGAATCAACACTGCCCGGATCAATATATTTATTGAAAAGGTTAAGAAAGCCCTTTGGATATTAAAAGGAAAAAGGATTGCAGTCCTGGGACTTTCCTTCAAACCGGAAACCGACGATATAAGAAACGCACCTAGTGTTAGTGTGATAAAAGAACTTCAAAAGGAAGGTGCTTTGCTACGGCTCTATGACCCGAAAGCCGCAGAAAACATGAAGAATTTATTTCCGGAACAAGCACCTGGTATTAGCTATTGTAATTCTTCGGTTGAGGCACTTAAAGATGCCAATGCAATGCTTATCATTACAGAATGGGATGAGTTCAAGAAGATGGATTTAGGAAAAGTTAAGGAATTAATGGCAAATCCCATCATTATTGATGGTAGAAATGTTTTCGATCCGCAGGATGTGAAGAAACATGGTTTTGAATATTATTGTATTGGGAGGAAATAACGTGAGTAACCCACGTCCATGTAGATTATTCATGAAAATTGCTGATAATAGATGAATTTGAGGGGATGGGGGAAGCGACATTAAAAGATTTAGCCTTTCTGAGTCGATCTTCGAGGGAATCCGACGAAGTCGGGCCTGATGGATGTGTGAGCAGTGTATAATCAAAGGGGCGGTGTTAATGATGGCTCGCGGACATTGTAGCGTTGCTTAGAATAAGCATGCGGAGTTCCAGCAGAGCCGAGAAGATCGGGAGGAAATGGCGTTAAAAATCTTAGTGGAGCGCAAACATGCCCTCAAATTCTCCTGAGTTATTTAACTAATATATACGCAGTGTGGTCTTTGAAGTCTGACTCAAAGATGATGAATTCATCCAAGTATACAGATTGGAGTTTAAAATCTGCTTTTTCGCCATCAATAGAAACATCCAGGTGGATTTTCCTGTCATTTATCCTTTCATTTAAATCAGGCCAGGGGCTGAGAATTTTGATTGTTCCTTTATGAGAGAAATTGCTGTTGTATTTAAATGTGAGTTTATTATTGTCCGGGTCAAAGCTGTAATAATATGCGATAAAAATATCATTGGCCGGTTGGTAGAAGTGAATTTTGGCAGATTCTCTTCCGAGCTTTGGTTCAATATGCAGGTCATTTTCACTCAATTTAAGGCCGAAGTAGCCTTCGAATAGAGCCTTGCCAAGCATACCTGCAGAGCCGCAGAATAAATCGCTTCCAAGGCCGATTCCCTCCCTGTTATCCCATTCAAAAAAACCTTTATTAGACAGATTTTTTCTTATTATTTCTTTTAATTTGTCTTTTGCTGTATGGCTGGTACCACATTCGAACATGGAATAGACGAGCCGTCCTCCAAACCAGTCCCACTGGGCACCGTTCTGGTATTCATAAGGGTCATCGAGCATGGGATGAATGAAGAATTTTGCCGGGTAAGGGGGGAGGAGAGTCCCGCTTATTGTAGAGACACTAAAAGATTTTTGCCTTTTGAGAGCTTCTTCGATAATATGTCTGCATTTATCTGCACATGCCAGGCCGGAGAGTATGGCCTGCGAATTTCCTCCCATCGGAAAAATATTGTCTTCGTTAAACTCATGCTTTAAGGTGTCCACATGGAGATGAACTCTGTAGAATCCCTTATCTTCTTGCCAGAGCCATTGGTCCGTGTTTCTCTTTATAGAATCAGCTGTTTTTTGCCAGTATTCGGCTTTTTCGCTTTGACCAAGTGAGTAAAGCATTTCCACAAGGTTAAGACAAGACTGGTAAAACATACTTTGGTCGTATATGTCAACTGTCCAATGAGTTCTTTTGTCTACGTAGACAGCATTTTTATCTTCATCAACCATATCCACATCCCCCCAGTCTGCTGTATGTGCTCCAGTAAGGAGGCCGTATCTGTCATTAAAACGGGAAAGAAGTACATAATTGAGTGATTTTTCAAGTCTGTCGATGATTCTTTCTGATTTAATTTTTTTCTCAAGCCAGTGAGGGCCAATAATTCTGAAAATCTGGAAAGAAGCTTGTACTGCGCTCGATTCCTGATCGGTTTCTGTTGTGTTTTTGTCTGATTTACCCCTCGAATCTATCCAGTCTTCAAGAGAGCCATTTTTCTTCTGAAAAGCAAGGTGCTCTTCCAGCCAAGAACAAAGAAATTGTTTATCATAGAAATATCTAGAGGCGGGAATGATAGTGTTTGCATCTCTCAGCCAGATTTGAGGATAATCAGTACCAGCCGAAAATCCGCAGACTTCTCCTGTCTTTCCATTAAACGACACCTCGTTTTGGCTCAATGTAAAGCGAATAAGTTTGAAAATTTTGTTAATCTCATCCATGCTTGAACTGAGTTTTGTGAATTTCCCGTAATCGAGGCTTAAATCATACTTGTCATCAGGCCGTGTTTTTTCTTTGACAATGAGATCGATTTTTGAAGTTTTGGACCCGTAATCCTTAAACCAGGCCAGTTTTTCCTTAAGTAGGTCGAATTCGAGGATGTATTTTCCTGCCTCCAGCGGACTTCTCAGTGTAATGATTATTTCAGTACTTTGAGTGGGTTTAACTTTTTGGGGAAGTGGAAAGCGGGGGTTGTCGTATTTCAGGCAGTTTTCTTGTTCATCCAGAAGGTGATATGAAAGGAATGTAGGATATTGGCTTCTTGAAGTCCAGAGACTTCGTCCCAGATTTTCAATTTTAAACTGTATTTTGAATTTTTCTCCTTCAAAAACAGAATATTTGTTTTTCTCCGGTTCGATGAGACAGAAACAGTCCGATGTCTTTAGCGGACTTTTTACAAGGATTTTTGTCGTTAATAAATACAGGGCTGCTGTAGCCAAAATGGAAAAAGAGAATATCGTTATAAGCTTAATTGAGTATTTAATTTTCATAAGATTTTATGCTTATTCTATAATCCATGAGAGGTTTTTCATTTTTTCAAAGTTTAGAGAAAATATTTCTCTTTGTCAAAAAAAATATTTAGCGGATGTTTGCGCTAAACTCAGATTTTTAACGCCATTTTCTCCCCGGTCTTCTCGGCCCTCTGTAACTCCGCGTATTTCAGAAAGTCTGCATTTTGACAATTTAAAAGCGAGCCCCTATAATTAGCCTATGTTAAAGAGCCTTGAAGGTTTTATTGAACCCGGAAGCGAAGAAGAATTATTGGTGAATCAACTCGACCTTTCCAGAGTACCCCGTCATGTTGCTGTCATTATGGATGGAAATGGCCGCTGGGCAAAAAAGAGAAAATTGCCACGGATAGAAGGCCACCGCGCAGGCGCAAAATCCGTTCAGGAGGCAGTAGAAACTTGCGCCCGTTTTGGGGTTCGATTTCTTACTTTGTATGCTTTTTCAAAAGAAAATTGGAAAAGGCCCAAACAAGAAGTAAAAACCCTCTGGATGCTGTTGAAAGATTATCTTAAGAAAGAAGACAAGGTCCTTGTCAAGAATAATTTTAGACTGATAGCTATTGGACAGAGGAAAGGAATTCCTGCAAAAGTAAGGAGCGAATTGGAACGGGTAGAGAAGCTTACAAGGCATAATGATAACTTAACCGTAATACTTGCTCTTAATTATGGGAGCAGGTCTGAAATTGTTGATGCTGTCAAGAGAGTCGTAAGGGAAAATAGACCAAATATTGAGTCTCTTGATGAAAAAGAATTTTCAAGATATTTATATACAGCTGATGTCCCTGATCCTGATCTTCTTATCAGAACAAGCGGAGAGCTTCGTATTTCAAATTTTTTGCTGTGGCAGATAGCTTATTCAGAGATTTGGATTACTGCAGAATTTTGGCCCGATTTTCGTAAAAAGCACATGCTTCAGGCTTTTATTGAATATCAGAAAAGAGAAAGGAGATTTGGAGATATCCGGCCGAATGAACAAATATGACCTGCTGTGATAAAATCTTGATAATTCTCGAGGCTTAATTACAAGATGAATGATAGAAAAAGGCTTCCTACAGCCATTGTAATAATAGGCATTCTATTTGTCTCCATTCAGTTTTTTCCACGCTTGGTTTTTTTTTGTTTTATTCAAGTAATAATACTATTTGCACTTTTTGAATTCTACAACCTTCCCCTCAAAAAAAAGATTTTTCTTCACAAAACCATTGGGATTCTTTTGGCTGTAATCATAGGTTTTTCATTTTATTTTGACGAGTTTTCTCTTGAATTAGCCCTCTATGGGAGTTTAGTGCTTGTAGGAGCATATTTTGTGCTTTCTATGAATAAATTAGAGAAGCTTGTGAACTTTCCGGCATCGATTGCTTTGACTTTTTTCGGGGCTTTTTATCTGAGCTTTACTCTCAACTATTTTTTCTTTTTAAGAGAGGAAAAAGGGCCTTTCATTGTTTATTTTCTCCTTGCTGTTATCGCTATTGCAGATACAGCTTCCTATTTTTTCGGAAAGCTGGTGGGCCGTTATAAGCTTGCCCCTATAGCAAGCCCTCATAAGACGTGGGAGGGAGCTTTTGCAGGACTGCCGGGAGCCTGTATTGCCGCTGTAATTATTCATCAGATTCTGTTAAAGGATGCAGTTCTATGGAAAGTAATTCTTATTGCATGTCTAATTGATATTGTGGCACAAATAAGCGATTTACTGGAATCCCTTTTTAAAAGAGCTGTTGGTGTCAAAGATTCATCTCACATGCTTCCAGGCCATGGAGGTTTTCTGGACAGGATTGATAGTTATATCCTGGCTGCTCCCTTTTTCTATTATTTGTTAAAATTTATTGGGTTGGAGTAAAAGGATTTAGGTTAAAAAGATGGAAAATATCTCGATTCTGGGTTCAACCGGCTCTATCGGCCGAAGCACGCTTGAAGTTGTAGATAAACTCAAAAGCAGATTTAAGATTATAGGTTTGTCAGCAGGCCGAAACGTCAGGCTTCTCCACAGTCAAGTTGAAAAGTTCAAGCCAAAGGTCGTTTCCCTGGAAAGGCAGGAGGATGCAGATAAGTTCAGACAGGGTTGTAAAGATCCTTCTATCCAGGTATTCTGCGGCCAGTCAGGAGCAAAGAATGTTGCCGGTTTTGAAGAAAATGATATTGTTGTCTCTGCAATAACTGGCATAAACGGCTTAAGGCCCACTCTTACAGCAGTAAAAACAGGCAAAAAAATAGCTCTTGCCAACAAGGAATCTATGGTGGTAGCTGGGACTTTGATTCAGGATTTAGCCAGAGAGTCCAGGGCCAAAATTATTCCTGTTGACAGCGAGCACAGTGGTGTGTTTCAATGCCTGGCTAATGGACGGATTGAGGATGTGAAAAAGGTTTTCCTTACTGCTTCTGGAGGACCCTTTTTTCGCGATTCTATCGATGAAATGAAAAATAGAACTCTTGAAGAAGCCTTGAATCATCCGCAGTGGAGAATGGGAAAGAAAGTGACCATTGATTCAGCCACTTTAATGAATAAAGGCTTGGAGTTGATCGAGGCACGATGGCTGTTTGGACTGAAACCTAAGCAGTTGGACATTTTGGTTCATCCTCAGAGTGTTGTCCATGCCCTGGTTGAGATGAAAGATGGGGTTGTGCTTGCCCAGCTTAGTCCCACAGATATGAAAATTCCTATTCAATTTGCATTGACCTATCCTGATAGAGAAAGTGCTGTCCTGCCGTCATTAGATCTAGCCGAAATACAAGCCCTGGAATTTTATATAGCAGATACAAAAAAATTCCCTCTTGTCAATCTTGCTTGTTGGGTTCTAGAGGAAGGGGATAGTTTTTCTGTTGCCTTAAATGCAGCTAACGAGGTGGCTGTGGAAGCCTTTCTTCAAAAGAGGATAAAATTTTTCGACATTTCTACTGTAGTTGTTGAGATTGTCGAAAGTCATAAAAAGGAAAATGTTGGAAGTATAGAAGAAATATTTAATGTCGACCGGGAGACGAGACTCCGGACCCGGAATTTACTCAAACAAAGGTTGTAAAATGGGATCAATATTAGGCACTATTCTTGCTTTTGTAATTGTATTTGGCATTCTTGTCTTTGTACATGAATTTGGCCATTTTTTTATGGCAAAACTTGTAGGTATCAAAGTAGAGGTTTTTTCTTTTGGCTATGGAAAGAGACTTATTGGTTTTAAAAAGGGAGATACCGACTACAGGATAAGTCTTGTGCCCATGGGTGGATATGTGAGATTCCCCGGTGAGGAAGGCCTTGGCGAGGAAAAAAAGATTGTCCCTGGAGATTTTAGGGCGGCGAAGCGGTGGCAGAGATTTCTTGTCATATTAATGGGACCTATCATGAACATTTTGCTGGCCGTTGTACTGGTTGCCTTTTTCAACATGAAAGGAGCTTCTGTCCCTGAATACCAGAATGAAACTCCTGTTATTGGTTGGATAGAACCGGATTCGCCCGCAGAGCATGCAAATTTACAGATAGGTGATGAGATATTAAGCATCAACAACAAGAAGACGAGAACATGGAATGATGTTAGCATAGCTGTCGGAACCAAACCTGAAAAGAAGATAATCATTGAGGTCAATAGGGAGGGAGAAGTAATAGATGTTGAGCTTTTGACAGAAAGTAGAACAAAATATGAGACTGGATATGCCGGATTTTTTGGAAAAATCCTGACACAAGTAAAGATGGTAACTCCGGGTTTGCCTGCGGATAAAGGCGGGATACTGCCGGGCGATGTTATTCTTGCTATTAATGGTAAACCTGTTTATTTTTTCCAGTTTTTAGAAGTCATTCAAAAAAATCCAGGAAATGAACTTGATTTTTTAATTGAGAGAAATGGAGAAACCTTAGTATGTAAGGTTACACCAAGGCACAAAGGAGATATAGGAGAAATTGGAATTGGACAGATACCGAAGTCATCGATTAAAAAATATGCATTCTTTCCGGCTTTTGCCAAGAGTATCAAGGATAATACAAAACTTGCTTTTCTTGTTGTCGACATTTTAAAGGACTTGGTAATTGGAGAAGTATCAACACGACAAATTGCAGGGCCCATTGAGATAGCAAATTTGTCTTATGCTTTCTTAAGGATGGGTTTTATGGCCCTTGCGGGCTGGATAGCGCTTATTAGCCTTCAGCTTGGGATCATCAATTTGGTTCCTATCCCGGTTCTTGATGGTGGATTGATTTTTGTCTTGATTCTTGAAGGAATATTCAGGAGAGATTTTAATGCCAAGGTTAAACGTGTGTTAATGCAGATCGGTTTTGCAATATTTATCTTTTTGATTGTATTTGTAATTTTGAATGATGTAGTAAGAAGACTTCCCAACGGATGGCAAAGCTTGGTTCCTTTTTGAGTTACTTATTTTTTATTCAGGAATCCATTTTTGCAGTAAATCAAAAGAGGGAAGGGGAAATTCCCCTTCCCTCATCACTAAATAAGTGAAAATAATTGGTTATAAAGAGGTCTTAAGATAAATAGTTTAAATGCAGCGTCCCAGTAATCTTAATGACTCTGCTACTCTCCCTACAGCCTTGATATAAGCTGCGTCTTTCATGGTCACATTATATTCTTCCATAATGGAAATGATATCCCAAAATGATTCAACCATTCTATTTTCAGTCTTTTCGAGAATTTCTTTTTCACTGAAAAAGAATCTTTGCAAGTCCTGCACCCACTCCAGGTAGGAGACCATGACTCCCCCTGAATTAGCAAGAATATCAGGAATGACGAACACTTCTTTTTCCTTGAGAATTTCGTCTGCATCTAGAGTAGTTGGCCCGTTTGCTCCTTCGAGTATGATTTTTGCTTTTATATTTCTGGCATTGTTTTTATTTATTTGACCTTCCACAGCAGCCGGTATAAGAATATCGCAAGGAAGTGCTATGAGACTCTCATTATCAATTGGCATGGCCCCGGGAAATGGAACGATCGTTCCTGTCTTTGCGACTTGCTCCTGTAACTTGAATGGATCAATTCCATCTTCATTGTAAATTCCTCCGGAAATATCAGTAACAGCAATGATTTTGCATCCTGCTTCATGAACATGTCTTGCTATTGAAGATCCTACTTTTCCGAAACCGAGAATAGCCACCTTTTTATTTTTTAATGGAAAATTTAGAAATTTAGAAGCTTCTCTCAAGACGTAATACAACCCTGTCCCTGTAGCATCTGCTCTTCCAAGGGACCCTCCCAAGGAAATTGGTTTGCCAGTTACTACGGCCGGTTCCACGTAGCTTTCCCCCTGGCTGTAAGCATCTGCTATCCACGCCATGGTTTGAGAGTTAGTAAACATATCTGGAGCAGGGATATCTTTATAAGGACCGATTATGTCTTTTATTGCTAGAGTGTATTCTTTGGTAAGCTTTTTTAGCTCATTCTCTGACATTTTTAAGGAGTCGCAAATAATTGCTCCTTTTCCGCCACCAAAAGGTATATTAATGACGGAACATTTCCATGTCATCCAGGTTGATAGAGCTTTACATTCACTTAAAGAAGCATCAGGACTGAATCTTATGCCTCCCTTGGCTGGGCCTCTGATTGTAGAATGCTGAACTCTGAAACCTGTAAATGTTTCTGCCCTTCCATCGTCAAGTGTAATTGGAAGATGTACTATTAATTCTCTCTCAGGATATTTTAACCTCTGGTAAATCCAGGGTTCCAAATCCAGATGTTCGGCAGCCCGTTCGAACTGCATTGTGGCTTCAATAAAAGGATCATATTCTATTTTTTCCTTTGTAATCGGTTCTCTGTATTCTGTTGTAACTGTTTGTTTGGTTTTTTCTATACTGATATCTTTTACTAAAAATTTTAAGATCTTTTCATAACCTGCTTTTTGAAATTGAAGAATTGGAATTTTTTTCCCTTTGAGATAAATATATTTTTGATCCAAATGAACCCTTTTGCTTTTTTCTGGTTCTTGCTTTTCCTTTTTTAAGAGTTCGATTAGATCAGACCAGGGTATTTTTTCTGCATGTTTTTGTTCTTCTTGTTGATGTTCGAAGGGATTTTCTTTTGTGGAAGTTGACTCTTTTGTATTAATGCTCATTTAAAAACCTCCTTTATGAAATATTTTTTTATGAAACACATCTTTTATTGCAATTATCATGCCAGAATGTAAATTGTTTATAATGAGTTAGTTAGAAATTTTGCATTATGCAACAATAGCATTTTGCTATAGTGCATTTTGCAATAGCAGTGAAAATGAAGACTAGATTATTTCAAGGATTTTAGTTTTCTGAACAGAGAGGTTGGATGGATGCCGAGGATTTTAGCAGCCTGAGTTTTGTTGTAATTCACTTGCTCGAGTATTTTTTCAATGTATTTCCTTTCGATTTGATCAAGCGTTAAAGAAGATGTCTCATGCATGATTTCTTCAGTTATATGACTGTCAGGAAATTTCTGATATTTTTTTATCTCAACTGGAAGATGTGAATACGGAATTTCTTCTGCGATATAGAGAGCCATAATTCGCTCAATTATATTCTTTAATTCTCTGACATTTCCAGGCCAGGGGTAATTCGTAATTGCCTGAGCAGCCCGCTGAGAAATTCCTTTATATGAGCGTTTGAGCTCTTGGTTGAAATCTTGAATGAAATTCAAGACTAATGGAATGATGTCTTTCTTTCTTTCTCTTAGTGGTGGTATTTGGATAGGCACGACATTCAATCTGTAGAATAGGTCTGATCTAAATTTTCCTTCTTTTGTTGCTTTTGATAAATCTATATTGGTAGCTGCAATAACTCGAACGTTTATTTTGATTTTCTTGTTTCCACCTAACCTGGTGAAAGTAC
>Ga0307421_1000034_pt1 | contig 76166 bp, 58 predicted proteins | sample SalMarWE160270MG_FD_202163 | JGI IMG/M metagenome (GOLD analysis project Ga0307421, IMG submission 202163) | Salt marsh sediment microbial communities from the Plum Island Ecosystem LTER, Massachusetts, United States - WE1602-70 | ecosystem: Environmental > Aquatic > Marine > Intertidal zone >... | reverse complement strand
TTTCCGGTTCTCCCTCTTTCAGGCATATGTCTGAAATTGGGGGAGAAATGGTCATGCGCGGCTATTATTCCGGGAGATATAGGGATAAATCCATGCTGGTCATCCAGACAGAGATGAGGTTCAAGATCTGGAAAAGAATCGGAATGGTGGTGTTTGCGGGAGCTGCCGATTTGGCGGATCAGCTTGGAAAATTGAGCCCCGGGAATTTTAAATATTCCGTAGGCCTGGGACTCCGTTTTCTGGTCGTCCCTAAAGAAGGCACCAATATCCGCATAGATCAAGGCTGGGGCAAAGGGACCTCCGGATTTTATATCATGGCTGACGAAGCCTTCTAAAAACGGGGGAACATTACCCATTTTTTATTCAGTGCATATCTTTCAGAGTCACTCCATTCCATCGATAGATCAAGATGGAAGCATCAAGAAAATCAAGGTCAAAGTCAAAGGCAAGAATTACAGGGTGACCCACAGGGAGGGCTATTTTTCCAACTGATTAACAGTAAAGCAATAAAATTCATAGCCAAGGCTTCCCCGTAAATCTGGAAATAACTGACTGGCAGCTCTGCTGTATCCTAGCATCTTTATAATCCCACAGAGTATACAGATTGACTTTATTGTTTCCCGGGAATATATTTTTTGAAGACACTCTAGCAGGAATCGGAACAGCAAAGAAAGAAGATTGGACCGTTGAAAATACCAAGTCGCAACAAAACCATCAGACTCTCCGTTCTGTTCTTAATCCTATCTATATCTTTTTCGCATGGTTTGTATGCATCAGTTCTTTCCATCGATCCGGATAAATGTCTTGTAAAAAATTGGGGAACTTCATCGGGTCTTCCTCAGAATTCTGTGCGAGTGCTCATCCAGACTCATGAAGGGTATATCTGGATCGGCACTCCGGCCGGCCTGGTGCGTTTTGACGGTGTGCGGTTCACGACTTTTTCAAGAAGAAACTCTCCTCTAAAAAACGACAGCATCCTTGCAATATGCGAGGATGAAAATCATGTGCTCTGGGTAGGAACAGACGGTAGCGGACTTTATTCTTTTGGTGATGGGATCTGGATGAATTATTCAGTCCAGGAAGGATTATCCAACAACCATGTGAGAGTCATCATCTCTGATTTATGGGGCGGTTTATGGATAAGCACAGACAACGGTCTTAACCATATGAGTGCGGATGGTATCCAGCACTTTACAACCGGAGACGGATTGTATGACAACATCATCACTTCCTTAACCATAGATAACAGGGGATATCTCTGGATTGGTACCTTGATGGGTGGACTCGCCCGCTTAAAAGAGAAAGTCATTCGTGTCTATGATTTCGATGACGGGCTTTCCAACATTTCTGTCCATTCCCTGCATGCTGACCATCTGGGAAATATCTGGATAGGAACACTGGAAGGCCTGCATGTTCTGGAAAGAGGAGAAGGAACCGTCCACCATATACCGGGCACCCTGTTCACTCCAGTAACGTCCATTCTCGTGGACGAACATGGGATATTGTGGATAGGGACAATGGCCGACGGAATAAAACGCTTAGATAGAGACACTTTAAAAGGTTTATCCACAGAAAATGGACTCCCCGATGATTTTGTTCACGACCTTCTGATCGACCAAAACGGACTGATATGGATCGGAACGGATACAGGCGGTCTGATTCAACTTAAGGAGCCAAAAGTGGAGAATTTTACCAGAGCAGACGGACTTCCTGAGGATGCGGTCTATGCCGTTTGCCAAGACCGGGAGGGATTTTTCTGGGTAGGGACCAGGAACAGCGGCCTCTGTAGAGTAAAAGATGGCCGGGTCACTCGTATCATTGATGATAAAACAGGCTTATCCAGCAGCCATATAAGAGTTCTTTTTCTGGATAAAAAGCACTCGCTATGGATAGGCACCGAAGGAGGCGGGATCAATATCCTCCAAAATGGAAGTATGAATCTATTGACCACTAAAGACGGTTTGACCTCCGACAACATCACAGCCATTCATCAGGATGGAACAGAAGATGTATGGATCGGGACGGATAAAGGCCTGAACAGATTCAGTAGGGGAAAAGTTCATAAAAACGAATTCACTGGTTTATCAAACCATCACATACGAACTCTTTTCGAGAGCCGAGGCGGCAGCCTCTACATCGGGTCCCGGGAAGGACTTTATAAGATTTCGAGAAAAAACGAAGGATCCTTTAACCTTGAAATTGTCAAACAGGATCTTGACGTCGCTTTCTTGTATGAGGACAAAGACAGAGTGCTGTGGGTGGGAACGAATGGAGACGGTTTAAAGCGCTCTTTTGAAGGGGAAATAACATCATTCACTTCAGAAGATGGACTAATCGATGATTATATTTACAGTATAACAGAAGACGATTCAGCTCGATTGTGGATGGGCACAAACAAAGGAATTCAATGGATCAGCATCGAGCAGCTCAATAATTTCCGGAATCAGACCAGCTCTTTTCTTGTGCCGGCTTATTATGATGAAGCAGACGGCATGGCTGCTTCCCAGTGCATTGGTTCAGGACAGCCCTCTGTATGGAAAACTCCTTCCCATGAGCTTTTTTACCCAACAATCAAAGGAATGGCTGTGATTGACACGAAAAATATCTCTGAAGAAAAAGATCCTCCTGTGGTGATTATTGAAGATGCTGTTGTTGACGGCCGCTCTTTCAATAGTAAAGGAGAGGCTGCCCGGATACATAAGAGCGAGCGGCTGGAGTTTCGCTTTACTGCACCTGCTCCTCTGGCTCCGGACAAGATCCGGTTTGCATACAAACTGGAAGGCCATGATGATGACTTTATATACCTGAAGCCCAACACCAGACGCACAGCCACTTACCTGAACCTGGGCCCGGGTCATTACAGCTTTAGAGTCAAAGCAGCCAATAACAACAGCATATGGACTGAGCTGGAAACGCCTTTTGAATTCAAGGTTCTCTCCCCTTTCTACAGAAGGGCAATATTCTATGTCATCCTGGCCCTGGTTGTTCTCGTTATCGGGGGAAGTGGACTTTACTTGTATGAACGAAAAAAAGCCAAAAGACAGCGAGATAAGTATAAGACATCCACTCTCGATCCAGAAAAAGCTGATAAAGTCGTACCAGAACTCCTCAGCCTGATGGAGAAAGAAAAGCTATTCTTGAATCCGGATCTCACTCTTTTGGAGCTTTCAAAAAAGCTTAAGATTCACTTTAACCACCTCTCACGGATCATCAACGAAAGATTTGGGTTGAACTACAATGATTTTGTGAATAAATACAGGATCGAAGAAGCAAAGAGGCTGCTGACTGGTCCGGAACAAAAAGAAAGAACTATCCTGGATATCATTTACAGCACAGGATTCTACTCAAAATCTGTCTTCAATATTGCCTTTAAAAAATTCACAGGAATGACTCCTTCCGAATTCAGAAAAAAACACCTGTAAAAAGTACTGAATTTCAATTCCAGACGACAAGCCTGATTTATTTGTTTATATTTTTTTATGTGAAAGGAAAAGCATCCTTGCATATAAAAGAATCAGGAGGTTAGGAAAATGAAGAAAACAAAAGCACTCATTACGATGGCTGTATTTTTCGGCTTAATGGCATCCCTTGGTCTCACCGCCAGTGCCGAGGAAGAGATCCAGAAAACTTTTGACAGGAAAGAAGAGATCCGGTTCAAGCTGTCTCTTGGTGACATTCAACTCAAAAAAAGCAGTGATGACCGTATTCATGTTCACCTGGTTTATTCTTACGAAAAAAAAGACAGGTTTGAGCCCACAATCGATGAAAAAGCAATGTATCTCTATTTACGGGAAGGATACCAGGAAAAAAATCCCAGAGGATACTCCAAGTGGACCGTAGCTGTTCCCGATGAGACAAAAATCAGATTCAGCACAGGGACTGGAGACCTTTATGTCGACGGGTTGAACATCGAGATAGACGGGAGCACAGGAACGGGTGAGATCGAGATCAGCAATGCCAGAGGTGAATTTGATGTCAGCACAGGAACAGGAAATCTTTATATAAGCCATTCAGAAGGAGAATTTGATGTCAGCTCGGGTACGGGAAATGTATATGCCGATGAGTCACAGGGAGAATTCGAATTGACTTCAGGGGCTGGAAAAGTGGAGGTCAAGAACTGCAAGGGGAATTTTGAAGTTAGAAGCGGCACAGGTGATGTCAATGCCTGTGGTTTGACTCTTGAACAGGAAGGAATTTTCAGTTCAGGAACAGAAGACGTCCAAGTGGCTTTTCCTGAAGGAGATTTTATTGTTCTGGTTTTAAGCTCATCAACCGATACAGCCTCTCTCGACATGGGGGGCAAATCCCTTGACGGATATTTCGAGTTCACCTGCCATGCCCGGAAAGGACAGATTATATCTCCGGTCAAATTCGACAATAAGGAAGAATACTGGGAAGGTGATGACAAATATTACAAGAAGTCCTTCACAAAAGGAAAATCGAAACGGAAGATTTTCATAAGTACCGGAACAGGAACGGCCGAGTTGAAAAAGTAAACAAGGAGATTAAGAAGAGATGACAAAAAAAACCATTTTTTCTTCGGCCCTCTTTGTAGCCTTTTTTTTGATTTCATATGTTTACGCGGCAGAGGTTATAACCATCACTGCGACAGATGCCTCTCCGGTAATCGATGGACTTTTAGATGACGCGGCTTGGGAAACAGCTGTAAAGTTTGAAAACTTCAAGACAATAAGACCGGATTATGGTAAGAAACCCAGTCAGAAAACAATCGCATACATGACTTGTGATTCAGAGAACATTTATTTTGCCTTCCGTTGTTTCGACAGCGAACCGGAAAAGATAAAAACTTCGGTCAGCAGCCGAGACAACATGTTCCAGGATGATTACGTACTCATCCTGTTGGATACGTTTAACACCATGCAGGAGGCATTCGGTTTTTTTATGAATCCTGAGGGAATCCAGGGTGACGCCATGATCAACAGTGATGGTGAGGGAGATTCCAGCTTTGATATGGTCTGGTACAGCAAAGGGACTATCGATGATGAAGGATACGCCATAGAGTGCCGCATTCCTCTTCAGAGTATCCGATTCCCGGGGAAGGAGACGATCACCATGCGGGTATCCTTTTTCAGGCAGATCATCCGTAGCTCCGAACAATTCAGCTTTCCTCCGATGTATGCGGATAAGGGAAGCACCCTCAAACAATCACAGCCGATATCTGTCTCAGGTTTGAAATACAAACGTGTGGTTGAAATTCTCCCTGCCCTGACCCACAGCACCCGGCAGTCGACAGCCCAGGGGAAGATGCAGACGGATGAAAAAAACACGGATTTCAGCCTGACAGGAAAGGTCGGGCTGACATCGGACTTAACCCTGGATGCCACCTATAATCCGGATTTCAGCCAGGTCGAAGCAGATGCCGGACAAATCGATGTCAATTTGAGGTACGAGCTGTTCTATCAGGAAAAGCGGCCTTTTTTCCTCGAAGGAAACGATATTTTCCAGTTTGCCGGGAATGTCGAGGAAGGGCCCTTGGCAATGGTTGTTCACACGCGGACAATCATCAATCCCATCTTCGGGCTGAAATTAGCCGGGAAGCTGGGCCGGAAAAGCAGCCTGGCCACCATTTATGCTCTGGATGACTTGCCGGACGATCCCATCGATGTCCACCCGGATTTCATGATAGCCAGGTACAAGTTCGCGCTCAAAGAAGATTCTTACATCGGGGGATTCTACACAGGGAAGGAATACGGCCAGGGTTTTAACCGTGTCGTTGGTGCAGACGGGAGATTTCGCCTCACCCAGACATCCATAGCTGATTTCCACCTGTTCGGAGCCTTCACACAACAGAACGGCAGCACAGAGAGCTTGAGCGATCATGCTTTGGGATTGCACTACCAGTACGGTACGCGCAATGTGATCATCGACCTGGGATATCAGGACATTTCCAAAGACTTCCAGGTTGATACCGGGCATATCACCCGTACGGGCATAAGACGTTTTTCCGCCTTCGCGATGTACAGGTTCTATCCCGAATCCAAATTTTTCCAGAGGATTGAACCTTTTTACTGGAGTTTTCATCTGTATGATACCGAAGACAACATGTTCGAAACATTCAATCTTTTTACTCTCAGGTTCCAGATGCCCAGATCCACACAGTTCAGGGTGGATGCCATATTGGCGAACGAAGTATTTGCAGGTGAGAGTTTCAGAACCAGCGGGATTGGGCTCCAGACTTTATCACAGATAACAAAACGAGTATTTTGGAGTATGTATTTCCGGCGCGTTGGTGCTGTCTATTATGATCCTGATAATCCTTACCAGGGATATGGAAACAGGTTTGGTGGCTCTGTCCAATACCAGCCTCTGGATAAACTGAGTTTTATTCTCACCCTCTCCTACGTGGATTTTTTCCGTGATTCGGATAAGAAAAAAATATTCAGCTATGCCATCATCCGCAGTCGGAATACATTCCAGGTAAACAAATACCTCTACCTCAGAGCCATACTGGAATACAATGACTTCAGGGACAGGTTGACATTGGATACATTGATTTCCTTCACTTACATTCCCGGGACTGTGATATACGGCGGTTATGGGTCTGCGTTTGAAAAATGGGAGTGGGACGGACAGGATTACCGCCAAAGCAACCATTTTTTTGAAACTAAAAGGGGATTTTTCTTCAAGGTGAGTTATCTCTGGCGCTTCTAGAAGGATTCTTGGTCCGTCCCCATTATTTTCATTATTTCCCAATAAAGCGATTGATGAATTCGAATGTGCGGTTGTACGCCTCCATCCTGTTTTTATACAGAAGGAATTCATGGGGTTCGTCAGGAGCGATCATGAGTTCAATATGGACATCTCCTTTAACTCTTAACTTTTGCACGATATCAGTAGTCTGCTGGAATGGCACGTTGCGGTCATCATCACCATGAATAAAAAGAACTGGAGAAGTCCAGGTTTCAATATCTGCCACTGGGGAAGATTCTCTCGCTGTTTGGCGCATTTTTTCATCAAGTCTGCCTCGCAGTTGTGACCAATCATGCACACCAGCCATGTCAACGCCCACTTTGAATAGTTCTGAATTTCTGGCCAAGGCCATGGCTGTTAAGAGTCCTCCGTAAGAAAGGCCCCATTTTCCGATTCTGTTCGGGTCGACTTCGGGCCTGCCCTGAAGGAACTTTGCTCCAGCCAGGACATCTTGGTATTCAGCAGCACCCTGCATGCCGGTATTATCAGCTTCCCGGAATGAGCGGCCGTAACCTATTCCGCTGCGGTAATTGACAGATAGCACCACATACCCTTTGTTCGCAAAATACTGGTTGATTCCGTATGCCTCTGAATAAAACTCCATATAATGCCAGCCCAAGAGCATCTGGCGGATGGGGCCTCCATGGGTATAAACCACACCCGGTCGGTTATCTCCCGGTTTCGCACCTTTGGGAAGAAACAGCTGACAGGGAATATCCAATCCGTCAGGGGACTTGACGATCACAAGCTCAGGAATCACCAAATCATCGATGGGGAATTCCGCCGGCAGCTCCTGCGGTGCGATGACATCGATTCTCCCACCGCCGGAAGGGACCATGGCAATGGAAGTGGGGTGCGAAGCTGTAGCATAAAGAAAAGCGACTTTATTTCCGGACCCAAGAGCTGCGGGATAGGTTCCGATGGTATCTTTTTTGGTTAATTGAACTACTTTTCCTCCCGAAGTGGGAACCTTCCAGATATGTCGTCCATGGATATCAGCTCGATTACTGCTGAAAAAAAGAGTTTTGCCGTCACTGCTGACTCCCATATGTTCCACAAATCCTTCCCCGGGTGTGAGGTCTACAGGTTTTCCTCCTGAGATGGGAAGAGAGTACACATGATTCCATTCTTCATTTTCCGCTGTAAAAAGGATTCTGTCATTGGCCGTTAGTTCAAAGTTACGGAAAGAATAAAAAAGAGGATCCTCTTTGGGGGAAGACCATATTTTACGGGCAGCTCCTTTGTACGCATCCGCAACCCAGATCTCAAGGTCAGCAGGTCCTCTGTATCGGAAGCGGGGAGAGCCGTTATACTGCATTCCTGGTCTGCGGATAAAGGCAATTTTCTGACCGTCGGCAGACCAGCTGGGATTGCTGTCCATGTCAACACAGGGAGCGATCCATGTGATCCTTCGTTTGGTAATATCATAAATTCCGATAAAGCTGTGGTCATTCCGTCTGGAGACAAAAGCAATCCTGGTACAGTCAGGAGACCATTGGGGAACTCCGTTGGAACCGGCAGCTTTAAACATCAACTCAAGTTCCGGCATTTCACTGGGATCTGAGGGAGGGGACAATGACACTCGATAGATCAGTCCGTCTTTGACCAGCAAAGCCCATTGTCCATCAGGAGAAAGAACAGGACCTCCTCCCAGAGCAAGCTTCCACATGAACTGAGTATCGGTTCGAACCGCCCAGACAGCTTGTTCCCTTGCAGCTGGATCGCTGTCAGAATTGGTCACCCATCCTTCGCTGTTGGGGCGGCCTCCTTTTACAAAGACAATGGTCTTGCCGTCATTCGTGATACGGACCTCCGGGATCTCGAAGACTTCATCACGGGAGAATCCAGTCAGATTGACGGGTTTAAAATCAGGGGCTGCTGCGGTCCAAACATTTCTGGCCCCTTGGGAGTTGAACACCCAGGCAATCCGGTCGGCTTTTTTGGCTGAAACCAAATCCCAGGGATAAGGAGAACTCAAAACTTGTTCCAAGGTAAAGGAACCTTTGGCCCCAATCAGTATGCCGGGGAGAAAAAATATTAAAACGAGAAAGATACAAAAGTTCTTGCGCATTTTAGTTTGCCTCCTTTTTTCGTGAATAAGAACACGTTAATTACATTAATATCAAACTTGTTATAAATCAACAAAACATAAAAAAATTTCATTTCCTCCGCGCAGGAGCTTTTTTGGATTGAATCGCCTTATAAAACATTTTGATTTTTCCAAAGCAAGTGATTAGGATAAGAGATAAATTAGAAAGAAAACCGGAAGAACCATGTTTTGGTGGCGAAAAGGACTCCACAAACTCCGCTTTTTATTGAAGAACTGGTCAGCGGAGAAAGACCGCGAATATCATGATATTGCTTTTGAGTCCTCAGTTGAACAGCCTTTTCGTTCCAGTTACACAGGCTACATCACCATCAGGCGGTTTGCAGATCTCGTATCTCCGTATATTCAGGATTCTCAAAGAGTTCTTGATATGGGGTGTGGGACCGGCGAGATCACCTGTGAACTAGCCCGTCGACTTCCGCATATTTCTTTTTTTGGGGTGGACCACAGTTCCGAGGGCATTGATAAAGCCAAAAAGCATGCTGGTTTTCTCAGCTTGGATAATATTTCTTTTCAGGTAGCCAAGGCGGAGATGTATGTTCCGCTCAAACCGGTGGATGCGGTCATGATGTTTGATGCTTTTCATCATTTGGAAAAGCCAAAGAGTTTCATAAGAAGAATGGAGAAATTCACCAGCCTGTTTTTATTGATTGAACCCAAAGGAGACTGGAAAGGAAGTTGGGATAAGACTCTGGATCTGGATTGGATGATTCTTGAACTGGATAAGATCCAGAAGAGACTTGCCTTTGTTATGGATGAAAATGAACTCCCTGTTGATACTCATTCACCCAGGAATTTGAAAGGGGCTGCGGTTGAGAACCGCTATTCTCTTCAGGATTTCAAGCATATTTTCAAAGGGTATGGTTTAAAACTGCGCGGGACTGTCTCAGGATTGGATGAGTATCCGCTGGGTTCCGGTGACAAGGGACCTCTCCGCGAGCTGTTTGGGGAGTGGGCTTATCAAATCTACCGGGATATGGATGATTATCTTTATCAAAACAACCTTGATTTCTGGGCTAAACATTGGGTGATATGCGCTCAAAAAGGAACCAAACACAGGCTTCGCAAACCTTCTTCCAAGCCGGAAACCAAAGGATTCAGTCCTCCGAAGATTCAGGCTCCCTATCAAGTCACATACATCACACACTCTGAAGTTGGAAAAGCTGTTTCAGCCTCCAAGCTCTTTCAGCTTCAGGTCACGCTTCAAAATACTGGATTTCTAAACTGGTCTTCCAGGGATACCAAACGCCCGGTTTTCATAAGCTACCACTGGCAGGACTGTTCCGGGAAAACACTGATTCATGATGGAATAAGAACCGCTTTCACCAAAGATATCCATTCAGGAGAGAAAACCACTGTTTCTGTTTCCATAGAACCACCGGATTCATCAGGACGCTACATCCTAGCTGTTGATCTGGTGTGTGAAGGAGTGACTTGGTTTTCACAAACAGGAAACAAACCTCTTTCCATTCCTATTCATGTCAAGAAAGGTTAAAAAATGTCGTAGGCTTTATTAATTAGAATTGGTTAAATTTCGATTCAAAGGAGAAAACCCTTGACAAAAAAAATATCCCCCGGTGAAGTCGAAAGGCGACGTTTTCCGAGATTAAAGGTTCCTGTCCTCTTTCGGCCTACTAAAATGGATGAAGACCCTCTTCCTACTAAAGATGTCGGTAATGGAGGAGTGCGAATTTACAGCAATAGATATATAAAAAAAGGAAAAAAGCTGGAAATCGAACTCTTTCTTCCTGGAGGGAATTCCATTACAGCCGATGTCCGGGTTGTGTGGACAAAAGTACTACCGCCAGGTTCTGCTGCGGTTTTTGAGATAGGCCTCGAATTCCTTACCCTCTCTCCTGAAGCGAGCAGACAGCTCAAAACTGTGCTTGAAAATGATAAGGGAAATGTCGATCCTGAGGGATAGGTGATCTCGGACTCAAAAAGAGCTGAGGCTGAAGAGGTGGGGGCAGGTGTGGTTTCAAGATAGACCTAGAAGATATGCTTGGCTCTTGGGGCGTCTTGTTTTCGGCGGGGTTTCCATTTATGGAAGGGTGTTCAGGAAGTGCAAGGACAAGAATTGCTTCATTAATGCGAAATGAAAAATTAGTATCTCAATTTGAGCTTTATCTAGCCAATCCTAATTATAGGAAATTTGATATACTTTTATTGTACTGTTGATCCTCACCCAAAAACTGGACCATTCAAAAAACACGTGCGGTAAGCAATAAACACAAAGATTTGATTTCGTTATCTCACAACGCACAACTTCATTTCTAATTATTTAGTATTATCTATCGCAGGTTTTGCTCCCTTTGATTTCGCGAAGATTTTTGCAAATCCTTGATGCGTTCTGAGACAGGCGCCAGCGGTTTATGGGTAAAACCCGCCGGATGGTTCTGGTACCAGTAAAAGACAGTAGCGTAATCCACCCAGCCCCCGTCGGCTTGTTTGAGCTCTTGCAATTTTTGAATGTGCTTCGGGTTCCCTTTACCGCCAAATTCATATTCCCAGTTGATCGACCACCTCAACTCCTTGCTGAAGCGGATCGGCATATAATCGTGGAAACGGTATATGGACAGATAATTAGTATCGCCGACTTGGACGAAGGGTATGCCCGCCCGATAGCCGGCGAAGCTCCGCTGAAATCCCCAACTAAACGTAAAGGAGTCCTCCGAACCCAGATAATCAAGTTGTCGCTCTTGGCCGTCGATATCCACCTCGTTGTTGCCTTCCATGACGAAGTTGTATTGTTTGAAATACGGCTCGTCCGTCACGACGCTGAACTGACGACCGAGGATGTGACCGGCGCCCCGCACGTGAAAAAACGTCTCGTGAGATTCAGCCGTAAGCTGGAATACCTTCCGTTGATACGTCGCGTGGAAATAACCCAGGTCCGGATTCCACTTGTCCAGCGGTTCCCATTCCACATAGCTGTAATTACTCAGATTTATATCCGTATCATTACGCAGTATGACTTTCGCCGACGTTTTAAAAGGCATCGGGATATAGACGTTGTAGCTGCCTGGCGCGCATTCGATTAGCGGTGTGGTGAAGTCCATACTCTTGCCGTTGCACCCATCCCCGAAAAAATCCCCCAGCGGACACTGCACCGCCGGTTCCTTCTCTCCGTCGAAATAGATCAACAGTACGACCCCGCGTGTGGTAATCTCAGGATTGTGCTGCCGCGTCGTATGAAAGTGGGTAATTACGCCCGGACCCTTCAGGTTCGCTACCGTAATACTCGTGTGGGCGTTCAGCCGCTCCAGCTCCGAGTAACGGTCATACGCCCAGCCCCCGTTCGAAAATCCGGTCCGAACCTCCTTCTTGATAATCGGTAGATTCAATACCGATAGTTCCGCCTCCCAGAGCGATGACGGACTCAGCAGTATCAGTATGGTAGTGATCAATACAATGTCCTTACTTGTTCGCATGATCATGGTTCATACTCCCTTCCTCTAAGCGACTTTATCACCCATCATACATACGAAATAAAGGACTAGTCAACAGTAAACCCTTCCTCAGCGGCTGTAGAGAGCTGAGTTTGAGGAGGCAGGGCAAAAAAATTTATATAAACAGGTATGACATCACTGTTTTTTATTCCTGGTTTTTATGGTAAATTATAGGACGGTCAATGATCCAATGACGTGGGCGGTTAGCTCAGTTGGGAGAGCGTGGCGTTCGCAACGCTGAGGTCGGGGGTTCGAGTCCCCTACCGTCCACCAGTCTTTTATTTCAGCCAGCGATTACAGTTCTTTTACCTCAGTGTGCTTCTGATTTCATCCAGTTTTTGTTTTGCCTCAGGTACCATCTTCAGAAACTCACTGAGTTTCTCACAAGGATAAGACTCACAATAGGCACAGTTAATCACTTTCTTTTCCTGAGCACATTTCCGGATTGCACAGACCTGACAATAATTAAAATACACATTTTCTTCATTTTGACATCCCAGGCAATTAATATCCTCAGGCTTGATATCTGAGTTATGTATTTTGGACCACTGTTCAGCGACTTGCTTGCGTTTAAGGTCATCATCAGCCTGAGTGGCTAAAAGAGCACCACACTTATGACAGGTAATGCCGCAATAGGCAATTAATTCATTCATCCTGGTTTCCTCCTTTTTTGTTTTTTGAAGCTTGTTACAGGCCAATCCTCCGGTTATTAAGCATAAACAATAGGTTATAAACCTGAATACCATTTTTCATTATATAATTCAAATCAATAATAGTTCTTATTGCTTTCCAAATGATTATAAGCACTTTATGGTATTATAGATAAAGAAGAGGATCATGAAATTTGTGGTTGACTGTATGCTGGGAAAGTGTGCCAGATGGCTGAGGATCCTGGGGTTTGATACGCTTTTTTTCTCGAAAGCTGAGGATGACCGGCTTATTGACTTGGCCCGAAAACAAAACCGCGTCCTGCTGACAAGGGACACGGGAATCGTTGAAAAAGCAAAACAGATCGAAGTGCTTTTTATAAAGAGCGAACACTGGAAGTCCCAGGTCCGGCAGGTTTTGAGTGAATTGAATCTCAGAGAGCAGGCTAAACCCTATTCCCGGTGCATTGAATGCAATGTGATGCTCAAACCCCTATCCAAAAAGCAGGCCAAAAATTTGGTAGCTCCTTTTGTTTATGAACGCTCCGACTCCTTTGCTCTCTGTCCGAAATGCGGGCGGGTGTTCTGGCCAGGGACCCACCACAGCGATATGAACTTTAAGATCGAAGACATACTTGAAAAAGACTAGTAAAATGCGGTTCTTTCCAAAAGAAAAGAAGCCTTAGTAAACTATCGAAGGACACTGATCTTTTTTTTAATTAAAAAAAAAGTAAACTTATTTTATCAAATAACGTATATATATATGAATATGGAGAAAAAATGAAATTATTATCGCGCATTGAAGAAATCATTTTGCTGTCCATATGGCAGTTGGGTGACAAGGCTTACGGTATGGCCATCCGGAAAGAAGTCATTAAGGCTACAGGCAAAAAATGGCTGCTGGGAGCCATTTATGGTCCCCTGGGACGGCTGCATAAAAACGGCTATGTTCTGACCTCCAAAGGTGAACCGACTCCGGAGCGTGGAGGCCGCAGCAAAGTCTACTACCGGTTGTCCCGGGAGGGAATCAAAGCGCTCCGTGAGATCCAGAGGGTCAATTCTGTTATCTGGAATGGCATAGAGGAGCTTGAATTCAAAGAAGAATGAACAAACAGACAATAAAGCCTCCACGGATAGCTTCCAGGATACTGGAGTTTATCATCCAAAAAGATATCAAATATGGGGCCATGGGGGACCTCGAAGAGCAATTCTACTGGGCGGAAAAGGAATACGGATTGTTCAAAGCCCGCCTGCTCTACTGGAAACAAATCGCTGGGGCTCTTCCATACTTCATTAAAAATTCGGTTCTCTGGAGTTTGATTATGATCAAAAATTATTTTAAAACAACTTTCAGGAATACCACCAGGCACAGGCAGTATTCTTTCATCAATCTTGCCGGCCTGGCCACCGCCCTAGCCTGCGTCATTCTCATTCTGCTCTGGGTGCAGCATGAGTTGAGCTATGACCGATTTCATGAAAAAGCAGACGATATTTTTATGGTCCTTCGGGGGGAAGAGGAAACAGTCATGGCTCCCACATCCTACCTTCTTGCTCCATCGCTCGTCGCTGAACTGCCCGAAATCGTAAATGCCACCCGTTTTGCCCAAACCCCCGAAACCGAAAAGGTATTGTTCCGCTCCGGGGAAAAGGTTTTCGAAGAAAATATCAGTTTTACAGATTCTCACTTCTTCGAAATATTTTCATTCCCTTTCCTGAAGGGAACCTCTGAATCAGCATTAGAAGGCCCCAACTCGGTTGTCATTACCGAAAAAACAGCGCGGAAATATTTCGGCAGTCAGGAAGCGTATGGACAGTCAATTCAGATGTTTCTTTACGGAGTAAAAATGCCGATGAGTATAACAGGCGTCATCAAGGACATCCCGTCCAATTCCCATATCGATTGCGACATATTCGTCACATTCGACACCATGCGCTCCATCGGGATCAATCTGGAGAGTTGGGAAAACCAGTTGCCTCGCACCTACATTTTGACAAGGGATAGTAGTGTCGTTGCAGACTTAGCCTCGAAAATAACCGCCTGTGAGATCCGAAACCGGCCGGATAAAAGCATGGAAAAATTGTTTTACTCACTCTTTCCTCTAAAGAATATCCATCTCCAGGCAAATAATATTAAATTTTTCTCCACCACAGGCAATAGTAAATATGTTTACATTTTCACAGTCGTAGCATTTATCATTCTCCTTATTGCTTGTGTCAATTACATGAACCTGTCCACGGCCGTTTCCTTGAAACGGGCAAAGGAAATCGGTTTGAGAAAAGTGGTGGGCGCCAACAGAAGTATGCTCATCAAGCAACTCTTGGGAGAGACGGTCATCCTTTCTTTTCTGGCCCTAATGTTGGCCGTTCTTCTGGCGCAGATATTTATGCCAGCCTTCAATCGACTTTCGGGCAAGTCACTGACCATCCACTACTTTGACATCCGTTTTCTGATAGGAGCGGTTCTTTTAGCCTTTTTTACAGGAATACTGTCCGGTTATTATCCTGCCCTGTTCCTTTCTTCATTTCAGCCGGCAAGAATTTTAAAGGAAAAATCAAGCCTTGCTCTTAAGGGAATGGGACTTAGAAAAGGACTCGTGGTTTTTCAGTTTTCTCTGTCCATCATCCTGATCATCAGCACCATCATCGTCTTCAACCAGTTGCTTTTCATAAAAAACAGCGATATCGGCTATGACCGGGACAATATTCTTTGTGTGAGGATAGCCGGGGATTTGAGCGGCACCTATGATGTTTTAAAAAATGAATTGTTGAAGAATCCGGATATTCTCGGCGTTTCTCGCGCAGAGCCGCTTAATGCGAATGTAATAACCAATACGGATGGTGTGATATGGAGAGGTCAAGAAGAAAACAAAACACAATATTTCCGGATTCTGCGGACGGATTATGATTTTGCATCCACATATGATATCAAGATGGAAGAAGGAAGGTTTTATTCTCAAGAATTTCCGTCCGATGCCACAGGTTCCTATGTCATTAATAGAGCAGCCGAAAAGGTGATGGGATTGGAATCTCCCATAGGAGAGGAAATCAACTTATGGGGCAGGAAAGGGAGCATAATCGGAGTGGCCAGCGATTTTCATTTTGGATCATTTCACCAGTCGATCGAGCCTTTGCTGATTATCCTCCCTTCGGAGAGGTTGCAGAATCTCTATTTGAGATTGTTATCCGTAAGATTCAAGACCGGGACACTGCAAAGCAGCATGAAATATGTGGCGGATAAGTGGAAGGCAATAATTCCTGACGTGCCCTACGATTATTATTTCCTGAACGATGCCCTGAATACTCAGTATAAGGCAGAACAAAGGATGGGTACACTTTTCAGATATTTCACAATACTCGCCATATTTATCGCTTGTCTCGGTCTTTACGGATTGACTTCCATTTCTGCCGAACAAAAAATCAAAGAGATTGGCATTAGAAAAGTGCTGGGGGCATCGGCGTCCAATATCACAGTGATGCTCTCCAAAGAATTTCTGAAATGGGTGATTCTGGCCAATTTCATCGCCTGGCCTGTTGCCTGGTATGTGATGAACAAGTGGCTGCAGAACTTCGCCTATCGCATTAATATGGGCTGGGGAACTTTTATCCTGGCAGGCGCTTTAGCCCTGGCCATTGCGCTCTCCACGGTGAGCATTCGCGCTTTCTGGGCGGCGACAGCCGATCCGGTGGAATCATTGAGATATGAGTGATTGAAAATTAAAATGACCGCGAATCGTTCTTTGGTAATTTTTCTCGTACTTCCAATAGTCGTTTGCTTTTCTTGTTCTCATAAAGGTGAGTCCTTCTATGAACTTCCGGAACCTACAGGGCCTTTTGAGGTCGGCACCACCTGGTTCTCTTTCACGGATTTCCATAGAACAGAGACCTTTACTGAAAATCCAGATGATTTCCGTGAAATAGCTGTGAGAGTCTGGTACCCTGCGGCGATAGAAAAGCCTGATAAACCCTGCCCGTATATTGAACACGACGCCTTTCTCCCTGGACAGGGGATCTCCGATGAGATCCGTTCAGCTTTCGAAAAGATGAACCAACGCTTATCAAGTGTCAAGACTCACTCATTTAGAAACGCTCCGATGGCAGAAATACCTGTTCCTTTTCCTTTAGTGCTGTACTCACACGGTTACTGGGAGGGAATGAACCAGAGCACCATATTGATGGAGGAACTGGCCAGCCACGGTTACTTTGCGGTAAGTATCGGGCATTCTTTTGAAACCAACAGTGTGATAAAACCAGACGGCACCCTTGTGCGGTTCGATTCTTTGAATCCAGAACTAAAACTAAGGAACTTAGAACGCCAGAAAGCAATCCACCTGGAACGCGCCCTCACTCAGACTTTGGATCCCGGTAAACTCGATTCCCTGTTTCGGGAAATAATGAAATCCCGGCCAAAGATGCTGGAAAGCATTGGCATCTGGGCAGATGACATCAGCTTTGTCATTGATCAATTTGATAGACTCAACAGAAAGCAGGGAAATTTTCAAAATAAACTGGACTTAAAGCATATTGGAGTGATCGGCTATTCATTCGGAGGGGCAGCCTCGGGTCAGGCCTGCTTGAGTGATGCAAGGATAACCGCTGGTATCAACATGGACGGTTTGCAGGTCGGGGATATGATCGACAAAAACATTGATAAACCCTTTTTATTCATGCATCACGATAATCTGCAGGCACCCAATAAAACCCCGAATATTAATCTATTTCAGCGTGCCCAGGGAGCTGCCTATCTCATGGTCATTGAGGGAAGCGGTCACTATAATTTTTCTGATTTTTCGCTCCCGGCTATTTCTGAAGTGGCACTGGTCCCTAAAGGAGCTCTTGGAAGCATTGACGGGATGCGGTTTATTACGATTCTGAACGACTGCGTTGCAACTTTTTTTTTGATTTTCAGTATTTATTAAGTGGAATAGTTTAATGAGAACCATTCTAAAAAAACATACGAGGATGAAAAATGACATTTCTATCTAGAATTGAAGAGATCCTGCTTTTAGCGATCTGGAAATTAAAGGAAGATGCTTATGGGATGGCTATCCGCCGGCGGGTGGAAAAAGATACCGGGATCTCCTGGTTGTCTGAAGCCATCTATGCCCCTTTGAGCAGGCTTAAGGAAAAGGGGTATGTCAAATCCATAAAAGCCGAGAGATCCACAGAGAAAGGCGGACGGCCCAGGATCTATTACCGGCTCACGCCTTTCGGATTGGACAGATTGAGCTCTGTTCAAAAAGTCACCAGGTCACTTTGGGCGGGAATACCGGATTTAAAAAAAGTAATAAAAAATGAATAAAAAAAAGTTTGGATTAATTAAATTTTCCCGATTCTGTTTAGATTTTCTTACTGATGAACATATGCGGGAGACCATAATAGATGATATGGAGGAGCAGTATGATTGGAACAAGAAGAATAAAAGCCAGTTTTTTGCCGGATTAATCTGGCTCTTCTCACTCGTCATTATAGTGGTAACATTTTTCATAAAGTCAGGTATCTGGAGGGCTATCATGTTTAAAAATTATGTAAAGACGACCCTGCGAAATATAAAAAGACACAAAGGGTATTCCTTAATAAATGTAACAGGTTTGGCTGTAGGCATGGCCTGCTTCCTGCTCATATCAATGTGGGTGCGCGATGAACTCAGCTATGACCGCTGGCATGAACACGCTGAAAACACCTATATGGTTACTTTCGTAGAGCCGGGGTCTTCGGGATTTTCTATCTATGGGTGCGGGGCGATCGGTCCGGCCTTATTTGATCAATATCCGGAGATCACTTATTTTTCCCGGCGTTTCGGCCCGGTGAGTTCACCGCTGCGCTATAAGGACAAGGCCTTCAGCGGGGATGTGTCCGGAGTGGATCCCGGTTTTTTTGACATATTCAGTTTTAATTTTCTGCATGGTTCACCGGAGAATGCGCTGAGCACGCCCGATTCTATTGTTCTTACCAAGAGTACAGCCCTGAAATATTTTGGAAATGAAAACCCTCTGGGAAAAGTCATGAATTTTGAATGGTGGGGAACCTGGCATGATTTCCGGGTGACGGCTGTTATTGCGGATTTGCCCGGAAACACCCATCTGGAATTCGACTATTTGCTGCCTATAGATTTTGTTACCCGGTCCGGGATGACAGTCGACACATGGGACGCGATAGCCTATAAAAATTATGTGAGACTGCGGGAGGATGCTGATCTTGATCAATTAAATGCCAAGATCTCAGGAATTATGCGGGAGCATGTTCCGGAGTGGGAATCAGATGTGAAACTTTTTCCTATCAAGGACTTTCATCTGCATTACAGTACTTCAGGAGCGAAGACGGTCACTTATGTTTTAGTCTTTTCAGTGATAGGAATCCTCATTCTGGCCATGGCCTGTATTAATTTTATTAATCTGACCACTGCATTTTCAGCCAGGAGGGCGCGTGAGGTGGGTATGCGTAAAGTAATCGGAGCAAAGCGAGATCAATTGGTACTTCAGTTTTTGGGTGAGTCGACGATTTTGACTTTAATTGCGCTTGTAGGATCATTGCTGCTGATCTGGCTTTTGCTTCCTGCGGTCAATGCTGTAAGCGGCAAATCGCTGGCGCTGTGCCTGGATGGGACTCTCGGGCTGCAGATGCTAGCTGTAGTTCTACTGGTAGGAGGGGCAGCCGGTCTCTATCCGGCCCTCAAACTTTCGGGCTTCCGTCCGATCTCAGTGCTCAGGCGCACCTCCACTTCACGGGGCGGAAATCCTCTTTTTCGCAAAATTTTGGTGGTTACTCAGTTCACCATATCTATTTTCCTGATCATATCCTCTGCAGTGGTCCTGCAGCAGTCCCTTTTCATGCGCGGACATGACATGGGGATCAACACCGAATATGTTGTGAATATGGAGCTCCGCGGCGGAGTTCGCAGAAACTACCGGGCCATAAGGGAGGAACTGCTCCGTTTGTCTCATGTCGAGGCTGTCTGCATCACCAATGGGTCGCTGAACAAGAGATTCGCCACAGATGATGCTGATTGGGAGGGACGCAAGCCGGAAGAAAAAATTAATATGGAGATCCATGCTGTGGATTTTGAATATGATGATGTATTTGGTCTTGAACTGGTAGAGGGCCGTTATTTTTCCCGGGAATTCTCCACAGATGCAGAAGAGGCGATCGTCCTTAATCAGACAGCTGTCCGCCGAATGGGGATCGAGGATCCTCTTGGCAAACGTTTTGACTTTCCTCTCCCTTTTGATCCTGACCGGAGTGGCCGCATTATTGGTGTGGTTAAGGATTTTCACTTTAGATCCCTGCATGAACCGATCGCTCCTTTGATCCTTGTGATCGCTCCCGGTTGGATTACCGATCTTTACATCCGGTTGGATGGAAACGACCTGAGCGGAACAATGGCTGCTGTGGAAAAGGTTATAAAGACCCATGCACCAAACTACCCTTTTGAATTTCGCTTCATGAACGATGAGATCAATGAGCTTTACAGTACTGAAGTGCGATTCGGGAAGCTGGTGCAGGCCGGAACAGGGCTGGCCATATTTATTGCCTGCCTTGGACTCTTTGGATTGGCCTCTTTTATGGCCCAGCAGCGGACCAAGGAGATCGGGATACGCAAAATATTAGGATCGTCCACAACCGGGATCGTGGCCCTACTCTCAAAGGATTTTCTGTTATGGGTTGGCATGGCTAACCTAATCGCCTGGCCGGCTGCCTGGTGGATGATGCAGGTTTGGCTGAGAAATTTTGCCTACCGTGTACCGCTGACACTCTGGCCGTTTCTGTTTTCAGGTATTGGCGTGCTGGTGGTCGCATGGCTGACCGTCAGCTGGCAGTCTTTCCGTGCTGCAAGCTCTGATCCTGTCGAGACTCTTCGTTATGAATAAAGCTTTAAGGAGGAGTATTATCAGGATGGATAAAAGTTTTCTCTTTACAAAATCAATTGTGTTCTGACAAGAAAAGAGCTGCTTTTTAGGGAATGTGGTTATCGGCAGCGCCGCCAGTCTGAATCACTGTAGGTGTACTCAAGTTCCTTCCACAATTCCTTGAGATTAACGGTCATGACAATCAAATCCTGCTTTTTTCCTTCCTGATCTTTAACAAAATCAGGGATAAGAAGTTCCTCTCGGAATCCAAGTTTCCGAAAAATCCGCTGAGCACCGACTTGAGGTCGCATCATTCTGACAACCACCAGCTCCACTTTCTTCTCAACCGCAAGAAAATAGAGCTCTCTCACGATGATGGTCCCGAGACTTTTTTTTTGATATGGTCTGGCTACGATGACTCTTAACTCTCCTTGATGTTTCTGCCAATCTTCTGTGGATAATTCAAGGGCTCCATCAGCAATAATATCTTCTTTATAAAGGGCGATAAGACGAAAAACACGGCCCGTTTCTATGAGTTTGATCCTCTGTTTTACAATCTTTTTATTCGTTACATCTATCCTTAAATATTTTCTGTCTTTAGGTGGAAGTTCAGAGTAAAATTTCATCAACTTTTCTAGATCTTTTTCTTGAAGCTCCCTGATTACGACGTTTTTCCCATCTTTCAAGGTTTCATTCTTTTCCATTAAAAAGGACCTCCGATTGGGGTGTCCAAAATATAGGAGCGAACTACCGCATTGTCAAGATTAAAGGGAAGAAAGATTCAATTTAGTTTTTCATTTCCTGAGGGTAATCATTCGTCTGATCCGTTTAGCTTCGCAGTGTCCGGTCCAAATGTTCCCTCAGCTGCTGTGGATAGCTGAGGCTGATTTAAGTGAATTTCATTTTTCATTAAACTTGACTGATTGATATATATGATATATATTATATACATGATATAAAAAGGAGGTTCATATGACATCCCAAATGCTTATTCGTCTATCTTCCGAAACAAAGGAGAAGCTGGATAGAGTCGCCCGGAACCAGGGGAAAAGTACCTCTCAGGTAGTCCGAGAGTTGATTAAAGATTACATTCAAGACAGAGATATAGGAGTTTATATTGATGACCTGTGGTCAAGAATAGGAAAAAAACTCAAATCAAAAGGGATTTATCATAAGGATATACCTGAAATGGTGAGACAAGTCAGAGAATCAAAAAAATGAAAGTGGTCATCGACACCAATATTTTTGTTTCCTCTTTTTTCGGGGGAAAACCCAAAAAAATTATTGACCTTTGGAAAACAGGTAAAATCACCCTATGTCTTTCAGACAGCATCCTGGATGAATACATCCAGGTTCTCCAACGACTCGGCCTTAAAGGTGAAATGGAATTAGAAGAGTTGCTGGCACTTTTTGCCAAAGGTATTCATATTCTGTTTACAAAAAAAACACCTGATCTGAATCTCATTGAGGAGGATTCTGATGATGACAAGTTCATTGAATGCGCAGTAGCTCTTAAAGCCAGATATATAATAACTGGAGACAAAGCCCTTGAGTCTTTTGGCCAATACATGAACATAAAAATATTATCTGCTCATAAATTTTTAAAGGTGTTTAAAGGATAATGATAAACAATATATTTTCTTTAATGTGAAATCGATTGAAAGTTACTGATTGTTCTTCTATAGAGAGCTGAGCTTGAGGAGGCGGGGGCCAGAAAAAATTAGTTAAACAGGTATGACATCATTGCTTTTTATGATAAATTATAGGGGATACCAGAACAAAAAGATTTATTTCCTATTTTTATTTTCGATTTAGATAGTTTTTTAATTAAACCTCTGGCACCCAGTGACATTTCTGCCATTGTAACTGCCCACCGGCACATCCGCATGAATAAGAAGATAGATAATAACCCGACTGAGCTTCGCAGCAACATGGTGCACTAGGATCAGAACAAACTTCATCACAAGCCCCTGCGATTAGTTTGAGAGAATATGTCCCAATTAAAACAACAAAAATCAATACTACAATGAAAACCAAAGTTTTCGGATTTTTAATCATTTAAACCCCCTTGTTTTGAAAAATAGATTTTTTGATCTATGGTTATAAATATGTATGTGTTATCATAAAAATAGATTTGATCGATTATATCTTTTTCAAAAAATGGAATGTTCATCTGATAAAGATATATTCCGTCTTTAGAAAAAACAAATAATTTCTGAGGTTCATTTTTATTTCTAAGCCTCAATATAGAGATGATAGTATCTTGATTATTGACACAAAAAAATGGGCACCAGAGCTCGAACTCTTTAATTGATAGGAATGGCTTTTCTGATTTATTTATATCTTCTAATATTTTTGACATCTGATTTTGGTGTAGGGAATCATATGCACTGAATTTTGTCTTAATTATTCCTGATTGAGATATGATTTTAAAAATTCCTGTAAAATAATTAAAATGAATAATATTTTGATTTTGCTTCGATAAATATATTGAAGATGAATTTCCAATGTTAACACCAGGAATCTTTATTGAATCATTTCGTTTTAACAATGTTCTAACAAAAGAACCATTATCTTGATATTCGTCGATCAGATTTTTACTGATATTATATGCAACAAACAGCCTATTATCCTTATTCAGCAGGAAACGCGATATATGTGAATAAATATTATCTTTGGGAATAGCAAGTTTGATCCTTTTTTTAAACTTACCTTCCTGTGAAAAGACTTCAACTCTTTGAGCAGCGGAGTTTGTAACATAAATTGTTCTATCAGAATTAATATAGAAATCCTGAGGGTATTCAAGATCACCAGGACCTTGCCCGGGTTGTCCAATAATGGTGATTAAATCGCCCGAAGAACCAATAACAAAAATTTTGCTTTGTTTACTATCTAAAACATACAAGATTTCATCATGGAGAATTACTTTTGAAATATCGTTAAAAATAATTTCCTCATTATCAATTTTTAATTCATTAAACTGGTTAAAGACAAGATATTTATCTTTTTCTCCTTGATAAAGTCCTTCCTTTTGATAGATATTATTATTTTGAGCATAAAGAACACTAAATAAAAAAGAGACATTGAAGAAACACACAAATAATACTTTTTTTATATTCATTTTTATATTTACTCCTTTGTGTAACGTTCTAAAATCTCCCTTACGAAGGTAGGATCATATTGAGAAGAAAAATACCTTAGAATCAATGATTTATCAATAATAAACAAATGGAAACAGCTATTACATGAAGTATTAAATATATCTGATATTTTGTTATTTTGGTCATTGATTAATTGGGCCTGGAGATGAAGTCGATCTATAAATTTTTGAAAATCCTTTATCTTGCCGTTAGAAACACATATTAAATTAAATCTTACATCTTGTAACTTAAGATTAATTAATAAATGATTGAATTGAGAAATAATATTGTTGTGATATTTATTGCCCATATCAAAAAACAAGACTGTTGTCACGACTTTTTCATTAGGAAAAGTGATTTCTTCCCTCCTATAATTTTTCGTCTTTATTGATTCTATATAAGATCCATATGGTAAATCATAAGAAATCATATTATGGATCAAAATAGTAAATAGTAATACTCCCATAAAAATCTTTTTCAACATTTTAAACTTAAATTTAAAATCCTGAATTGTGGTCTTAATTTATACATCTCCCCACAGACACAATTAATGTAATAGATAAGTTCTAAATATCAACCCTTTTTTCAGTTGTCAAGAATAAACTAGCAGATGTCCTTCTATGTCACTTTTTGTCCTTTTTTGTCATATAATGTCATATTATTTTCTTTTAACAAACTATGTCAAAATGAAAGGAAAGTGCAATAGGGAGTTGCTAAAATATTGCTAGAGTTCTTTGAAAAATCTTAATATTTTCGTTAATTTTTATTTTCTGAATTTCACATACAAAATGTGGGATTTTTCTCAGCGGATAACCTGAGAGGGATGAACTTATAGGACAAACCGAGCAGTATTCAACATCAGGACAAAGAAAACAATCTCTATCAGGTGTTGAGTAATGGTCTATCCGATAATTCTCCTATGCGTTCAAAATAGTCTGAGAAGAGACGACATCCCCAGATTTCTTCGTTTGTTGATATGCTCAACCTGTCTGATCCGGCAGGCCAAAAATTTGGTAGCTCCTTTTGTTTATGAACGCTCCGACTCCTTTGCTCTCTGTTTGAAATACGGGCGGGTGTTCTGGCCCGGGACCCACCACAGCGATATGAACTTCAAGATTGAAGACATACTCGAAAAGGATGAGTCTGGATAATTCATAGAAAAGTATTTGCTTCAATCTCCACTTGTCAATGATCCTGGTTATGATTAAAATAAACGTATAACAACGGAGGGTGAAATGGAAAAACATATAAAAATAGTGTCGGTTTTGTGGATCGTCTCCGGTGCGCTGGGTTTGATATGGGCGTTTTTTATATTCTGGATTTTATTCGGAATATCTTTTCTTCCGGAGATCGGGTATGAAGCACCCATCATTCTGCGGACCGTGGCTATCTGGATGACAGCTTTTATAGCGGTTCTTTCCATTCCTGATATCATAGCCGGTGCCGCGCTTTTAAAAAGAAAAGAATGGGGACGCCTGCTGACTCTGGCCTTAGCCTTTTTCAATCTGTTGTGGTTTCCCTTTGGGACAGCCCTGGGGATCTATTCGCTGGTCATCCTTTTTAATGACGAGACCATCAAACTATTTAAGTAATCCTTAAGTCATTCCGTGGTTTTTGCTGTCTGTTAACAGACAAGAAGGGGGGAGTTTGGTTTTTCCTTTAAATCAAAGGCAACCTTTTTGCCCTTAATTTCATCTTTAACACTGAGTGTGACCTAAGATGAATGCAGAAATGGCTTTATTCCATTACAGTTTCAGCACGATATGTCAGGAATATGATAGAATAGGTGTAAAAATTGAGGAACCTGTGATGGATGATAACTCCAGTAAAGAAAATTTGATACCGTTTGACCTTATTGACCGGTCCCGTGAGGGAGACCATGATGCTATGGAGGCTGTTTATGAGCAGTTGAAAGTGAAGTTTTTCGGCGTGGCCTACTGGTACACCCAGGACCGGGCATCCTCAGAAGACATTCTTCAGGATGCCTTTATTAAAATATTCACCAATTTATACCGGTTGGATAATAATCAGGCTTTTGTGAGCTGGTCTTACCGGATCGTTGTGAACACCAGCATCAGTTATTTAAGGAAGGCAAAAAAGCAGAGCCAGAAGTCAGTATCTCTAGAAAGCGTGAAGGACTTTGTGGGAGAAGATAAAAGCGGGGAGCATGAAGACATGAAGAAAACAACGATCAAGGCAGCTCTTAAAGAACTTGCGCCCGGATTAAGAAGCGTTTTTATTCTTCATGATGTTCAGGGATTCAAGCACCGCGAAGTGGCAGAGATCTTGAATTGTTCGGAGGGCACATCCAAATCCCAGCTTTTTAAAGCAAGGGAACAGCTCAGAAAAAAGCTCTGTGCCAAGCAGGTCCTATAAGGAGAATAAAATGAGATGCAAAAAAGCAAAAAAATTGATCAGCGATTATGTTGACGGCGAACTGGATTTGACCGAACGTTCTTCTCTGGAAAAGCATTTTGAGAAGTGTGAGGAATGCCGGAAAATCCTGGAAGATTATAAAAGTATTGCGGATGCCGCTCAAAAATTGGAGGCAGGTTCTCCATCTCCTTATCTCTGGACCCGGATCAAACAGAGATTAGAGACATCGGTTCCTTCCTATGAAGGAGCCAAGAGAGGCATATGGGGCTGGTCTCCGCAGCTTAAGTACGCTGTGAGCTTTTTGTCTGTTCTTCTCATTGTGGGAGCGGTGGTGATAGGCATTTATCATTTGGGAAATCAAGGGGATTTGAGCCCTTTTGAGCAGCAGGGTGACGTGATCGCCAATTTAAAAAAAGCAGAAAAACACTACAAACTGGCTATTGAATCCATGATAAAAGCGGTAGAGGCACAGGAAAATGGAATGGACCCTGAAGTGGCAGAGGTTTTCCAGACCAACTTAAATTTGATTGATTCATCCATTTCAGCCTGCAGGAAAGCGGTTCTCAACGATCCCAGAGATATTGATTCCAGAAACATCCTGCTTGCTGCGTATAAGGAGAAAGCGGATTTGCTCTATAAGCTTTTAAGCGTTAAAGATTATTCTCCCAAAAAGGGAGAATCAGAGAATAAAATATAAAGGAGGAAGGATATGATAAAAAAGATTTCTTCAATACTGGTGATCCTGGGAGTGCTTTTGTTCATCGGGATGTCACCTCGATACTCACTGGCTGATGATCAGAAATTCATGGAGAGATTTGATGAAACAGTGGCTCTTTCCAAAACAGGAAGCGTTTTGGTCAAAAATATCTCCGGTGATATTGAAGTCAAGACATGGGACAAAGCAGAAGTGTCCATACAAGCCTTTAAAACAACCTATGCCCCTTCGAAAACTGCAGCTCAGGAGAGATTTGATCTTGTTAAAATAGAAGTCTCAAAACAGGGGAATATCCTCACAATAAAGACAGAGTACCCTGAGGAACGTTCTTTAAGCAGAAAAATCAAAAACTTTTCTGTGGATTTTTGGCTGGTCATCCCTTCACAGGCCGAGGCTGACGTCAGTTCCGTAAGCGGAGATGTGTATGCTGAAAAAATCGGAGGAGACCTTGAGGCATCGACCGTAAGCGGAAATGTGGAGATCAGAGATGCTTCCCGTTTTGCCCAAGGGAAATCCGTGAGCGGTGATGTGACGGCATCCAACGTTTCCAATGGTGTGGATTGTGATTCCGTAAGCGGGGATATAGATGTGGAGAATATCACAGGAAATGCGGACCTTAAGACCGTATCCGGAGATATAAGTCTCAAGAATATTAAAAGCGGAGATATCGAAGCGGAAACTGTAAGCGGAGGGATTGAATTGATCGATGTCAAAGGGGCCATGGAAGTCGATGCGGAATCTTTGAGCGGAAAAGTCGAATACATTGGTGATATAAACAGAGACGGACGTTATTACATGAAGTCTCACAGCGGAGGGATTTATCTGCGCATACCGGGAAATTCTGCATTTGACCTTAAAGCCAAGACATTCAGCGGCAGCATCGATAGTGACTTTGATATCACTATTTCAGGCAAAATCAGCAGAAAAGAATTGTACGGGTCGGTAAACGGCGGAGGAGCTGACATAGAGGTCAAGACATTCAGCGGGAACGTTCGTATCATTAAGCGCTAAACACGCGGATTCCAAGCGACCATTCGGGGCTCAGAGCAATTGGCTCTGAGCCCTTTTTTATTCAGATTAAAAATCTGTTTTAAAGGCGAAAAACAGGATGTTGTCGTTTTTAAAGGGACCGAACTTGGTGTTGGACTCACCCCCTGATACAATAAATCCTCCGGCCTGGAAAGTGACAGCGTCTTTGATCTTATACTCCAGAGAAGGCATGAACGAAAACGCGCTTTCATGGTCACCGAACTCGACAATTCCGCCTAATTCTATCTTCAAATTCTCTCTCAGCATACTGTATTCAGCGCTTGCCAGTATGAAGTCCTGGATCTCTCCGAAAAACATTCCTTTTTTAAATCCGAACAAGGATTCGGCTGTGCCGGAATAATCCGCTTCGTCAAAAAATCCGTGCAGATACTGGGCGTTGAGATAGATCCCGGTCCCTATATCTGCGGTATAGTCCAGCCCTAAGACATATTTGAAATAAGGGCCTTCAAAAAGAGGGAACATTTCATTGAACGCAAAAGCGTCCATATCCTCCGGTATTATATAGGCCAGTTCAGCCCAGAAACCGGCTGAAAAGATCTCTCCAGCCATATCCATTCCCAGTACTTGTTTGTTAGGATATTTGTACGAGTACTCAAGTTCTGTAAGTCCGACAGGGGTCACTCCGCAGAGCAGGGGCAGATTAAAATTTCCTTTGTAGTAGCTGAGCCCTATATCCGTATTCAAGAGGACCGTCGCAAATCTCAGAGCAAAGTTTGTGTTCCTGAGGAGCTTGTTTTCTGTATCTATGCGGATGGAAGAAGAGGGGAGGCCTCCTGTGGCCAGGTCCGAGAAATCTGCCGGAAGAGGAGATATCTGCCGGGATAAAAGCCAGATGAGCTGGATTTTTGAGAAGCCGGAAAGATAGTATTCGAAATTAAGCGCTGTCTGAGGGCGTCTTTCTCCGAAATAATCCGGGTCAAAGGTCAGGAAATTAGCGAAATCCACGGGATTTAGATTGTCAACCACATTGACCATATCTGCTGTTCCCCATTGGATCCTCTGTTTCCCCAGCGTGAGGTCAAGTCCGGAGAAAAGAAAATCAGAGATCTTAATATTTCCTTCATAAAGAAAAAAATCAAAGGGCTCTGCCAGAGTCGGAGCGCCCAGGGAACTGGATTCAGGAAAGCTTTCCGCAGTAAAAAAGGCATCCGGCTGGGAAAAACTGTCGAACCGGACCGTGTAGCTTATCTGGTCGGATAAAAAGCCGGAGAGGCGAAGCCGGGTCTCGATGCGTTTGGTTGCGAATTCAGCTGAATCGTGGATAAAGTAAGGGCCTGTATCATTCTGTTTGAGAAAGAGAGATGTGAAAAGTTTGACCCTTCCTGACACAGTGACCTCCGCTTTTACAGTTTGGGGAATAACCAGCAGGGCTAATGAGAGCAGGAGGACTGGTTTTTTCACCGGACACTCCTTTTCAGAAACCTGGGAGTGAATATTTCCGGGTCGAGTCTCTGGTCTGTTTTTATCTCGTCCATAAAGAGCTCTGTCAGGGAACCTTCTTTTATGTTTTTCATGGTGATCTTCACAGGGATCCAGTATGTGCCAAAGGGCCTGCTTTCTTGTTGGGTTTCTTTACTCAAGGCACCGGATGAGTCATAAATCTTCATTCTTAGAGGGAGATTCGATTCCTTGGAAACCCACATCTCGATCAATTCATAGGGTTTATCAGCATACGGTTTTTTAGTGAGTTTGAGAAGCCAGAAGTCGTTTTCTTCTTTTATCAGCTCCGCGTCGTAATATTTTTGAAAAGAACTGACTCCCAGGTCTTCGTAGGAAAAGTCAGAGCCCATGAAGCTGTCGGATTTGTTGTGAGAAGCTATCCGGCGGATGCGATGGAATTCCGGCAGATAGAGATACATCTGTTCGTCTGAGAGAGAGAGAAAACCCACGTCCTTTATATCCGGGGGGGACATGAATTTCATGAGCCGCCAGTCGTCTTCGTTTTCATTATTCTTGGTCCAGGTCTTTAATTCGCGCATTTTTTCGCTTCCCGAAGGGCTTACGATTTTCATTGTCATGATCATCTGAATATCCTCGGGAGCTTCACTGCCGACCGTACGCGCATCGACTTTCTTTAGAATCTCATTACCTGTGAGGCTCCACCCGGAGAGAGCGGAAAGCAGAAAGAATATCAGGAAAATGATTGTTTTTTTATTCATTCGTTCCTCCTATTTTCGGTTTAATGGTTAAGATAAGGGCAGGAAGTATGGTTAGAGAGGATAAAGCTGCAAGAAACATAGCTCCAGCCATAATCCCGCCAAAATTTTTCAAGGGGCTCATGGATGAGAAAAGAAGAACCAGAAATCCGGTCATAACAGCCAGGGAATTAGCCAGAATGGCTTTTCCCTTTTCCATGAACACATTCCGGACAGATTCTTCCATGCTGTAGCCTTGTTTTGCCTTTGCCCTTATTCCGTGAGTGAAGTGGATCACATAATCGATACCGACTCCGATGCAGACTCCGGCGATCATCATGGTGGCAAAGTCAAGGGGTATACCTGTCAACCCGAGAAAACTGTAGATCACAAAAAGAGTGAAACCTATGGGCAGGATCGAGATGCATCCCCATTTAAAGGAGCGGCTTACAATGGAGATGAGAATAAAAGTGATGACCAGGGCAAGAATGAGAGACTGTATCTGGGACATATATAGATAATGATCCAATCTTATCATGAAGACCGGTTGGCCGCTTTGTTCGATTCTTGATATTTCAAGAGGCTGACCTTTGAAAGGAGCTATTTTTTCAGGGAGGATGACCATATCGTCTGCGATTTCATAGAGGAGGCCTTTCAGTTTTTTTGAAAAATTTTCGTTTTTTTCCAAACTAGAGTCTATGTAGGGAGAGATCTCTTTCAAGGCCCTGTCTGAAAAAGCTGACCTTATGGACTCGGTCACTCTGTAGGATAAAGTGGATGCCACGTCCAGAGCAATCTCATCATCATATTCTTCCCCGGGAATGGTATTTTGGAGAATTGTTTTAAAGTCCTGTACGGAAGTCTCTGATTTGTTTAAGGAAGAAACCAGTCTCTCATAGAGGGTTTTGGCTGTGTTATCGGATATTATGAAGTCAAAGAATTCGGAAAACAGGTAATTTCTGAATTCCAAGGAAGCCCTGCTTTTCACATCTTCATCATGGGGCTCGGGAAAATCCTGAAGAAGAGAAAAGAGTCTGTCCGCTGCTCGATCGCTATCAAAGGGGGACTCTCCGTAAGACCGGATAAGCCAGGTTATTTCATCCAGGATCATGTTTGCCTCTTTTTGTCTCAGATCAAGAATTTCATTTTCAGTAAGGTCTTTTAAATGAAACACATAGGTATTCCCTGAATATTCCTGCTCGAGAAAATGATTGATTTCATCGCGGAGCCGGCGCATGAATTTGATCTCCGAATTCGACACCCGGGAGAAAACCTGACTTTCGGTGAGGTCATCTGAAACGATCTGTTTGAGTTCTTCTCTTCCTTCTATAAAAAACCACAGATTTCCAACACCTCTGTCATTATCCGGGATGTGGTAGCGGTCATTGAGCTTGTCGTTCAGCTCCTGTATGAAGTCAGCAAGGGAGAAAGGCTGGCTGGCCTCCCGGGCTGAACCAAGATAAAGAGAGATCCTTCTTATAAGGCGAAGAAAGGCCGCTGAATTGACACGCTCCCCTTTAAGATAGACCGTAAGCGGGAAGGAGCCCCCGAAATGCTCTTTGACTATTTCAAAACCTTTGTGCGGTTCGCTGTTTTTCGGGTAGTATTCGGAGAAATTCACCTGTCTTTTTATGATGAAAAGTCCGTATCCCATTCCTAACATGATGATGAGTGAAAAAACGAGAATGGGCTTTTTATATTTGTGCACAAAACGGAAGAGGGCTTTCAGGAAAGGAAGGAAATAAGACATATGTTTTTTTTGTGCAGTTTTTTTTTTGCCCTGAAAAATAATGTGCGCAGCTGGGATAAAAACGAGTGATATGAAAGCGGCGAAAATAATCCCCACAGCGGAATAGACTCCGAATTGTGAGATGATTTTCAGTTTCACTGTCAGGAATGAAATAAATCCGGCCACAGTGGTTAATCCCGCCAGCATCACAGGAGCTGCGACTTGGCTTGAGGCTTTCTGGACATTTTTAAGTTGAAGGGAATTGGGGCCCTGCTGGCTATAGAGTGTGTTAACCACATGGATTCCGTAAGCAGAACCCAGGGCGATCACCAGAACGGGTAAAGCCGGACTCACGAGAGTCAAGGGAGTACGAAAAAGGGCCATCGTACCGAACATCCATACCACAGATATGGCAACAACAATAATAGGGAAGAGAACACCTTTCAGATGTCTGAAGCTTAAATAAAGAAGCGAGAGGATGAGGATGACAATAAGGGGGATGAGTTTCTTCATGTCTGACGATACGAACTGATCCGCAAAATACGCATCCGAAGGGATGCCTGAGTAGAAAATTTCGGTTTGTGTGTTGAAATATTTTTCAACGGTTGGTTTTATGGTCTTTTTGAATACCTCTATGAGGTCATCCTCCGGGTCGATATACACACTGACGGCCAGCCATTCTCCATCCGCGGATATGACATTGTTGACCATGGTGTCTTTGGATAAAGCCAGTTCTTTAAGCCGGATCAGCTCTTGTTTGCTCTCGGGGATTTCTTCTAAAAAATTTCTGACTTCGATTCCTCCTTGGATTTGAGTGATAAAGGGAGAATTGGAGAGGGAAGAGGCAAGGAATATTTGGTCGCTTTTATTCAGCTCGTCTGTAAATCGTTTGACCCGAACCAGCAGTTCTTGTGAGAAAGCCTTGCTGTTATCTATTTTAAAAGAGATGAGCACGAGTTGGTTGGACCCGAACAGGTCTCCTGTATGAAGAAGGAGTTTCTGAACAGGGTCGTCTTGAGGGAACCATTGGGTCATCTGGTTTTCAAGGCGAAGTTTTTTCATTTGAAGGCCCAGTAAACAGGTAATAAGAATAATCATGAGGACAACGACCACTCTTTTTTTGATGAGGAATCCAAATATTTTATGCAGCAATTCAGGTCTCCTTTGCGAAAGAGTGAACATTCACTCTCATTTTAATAAATACTCATTCCTTTTTTTGAAGTTCCCTTCTAGGATTTTATTCCTTTAAGAAATTGAGACAAAAGACAATCACCGGTCTGGATTAAGGAAATAGCTCTGTTTTTTATGGTCCAGTAAGAAAAAGAAGTCTGGACTAATCCCAGAAAATGAACGGCCGCCATGGTGGAATTAAGGTCGGAACGGAATTTGTCTGTTGTTTTCCCTTTGTCAATGATCTCCTTAATGGAGCCGGTTAAATCATTGATGAGAGATTCGAGTCTGTTCAGCAGTGACTTTTCCCCTATGTGGATCTCGTCGGAATATATGATCTTGAACAGGCCGGGAAAAGTTTCCAGGAACTCAAGATGGATTTTTAGAAGAGCCTTCAACTTGTTGACCGAATTATCTTTTAAATCTATGATTTCCTTTAACTGCTGCTTGGCAGCAATGCCTGCTTCGTCCAGTATGAACTCGATGATTTCTTTTTTTGAATGAAAATGTCTGTAAAGCGCGGATTCTGCAAAACCGACCTCTTTGGCTATGCGGGCAACGGTCATTCCTTTGATGCCGTATTTATCGACGATTTCAAGTGATGTTTCTATGATTTCTTTTTTTCTGGTTTCTTTTGAGATTGTAAATATGGTTTCTTTCATGAAAGTGAATGCTCACTCACATTATAGGATAGTTTGATAAAAAGTCAATAAGACGGAAAAAAATATTTTGTTTTTTTTGGTTTTTTCTTTTATAATTCATGAATCATTGGTTCAATTTGAGAGAATGAAAATTAAAACAAGGGGTCATTCAATGAAAAAGAAACTTAGTATTCTCATATCCGTTATGTTTGTTTTGCTTTTATCCTCTGTCCGGATGTGGAGCGCACCTGATGTCCATTTTGGCATAACCACGGATATCCTTGAGCTCATAGATGAAGACTATCAGTTAGAGGTCATGTATTATACCTCCACAAGGTCCGCCTTTTCTTTGAGAGTCGGATATTACAGAACCATCGAAGACTCTGACGATGTCTATGCTGATGGGGACAGACACTGGGAATTGGGCGGAAGATGGAGGCTTTTTGTTTTAGACAGGGCGCCTAATCTGCTTTTTGTAGGAGCTGGATTTGACAACAGGCCTCAGGACAACACCATCACTCCCCTGGGAGAAGTAGGGTTCAATTTCGCTTTAAAGCCGTTCATCGTAGGTATTGTGGGTTTTGGCGGATATGAGATCCATGTTTATGATTCTGATGACAGCCGGTTTGTAACAGGAATCGAGCTAAGAGCCGGTGTGGCCTTTTAGCATCAGTATCTCCAGCTTTGCAGGTCCGCTCCTTCGGGAGCTGTCTCCAGTATCCTCCGGACGATTCTTGGAATGAACATTTGATTGTATCTGAGCCTTGAAAGGGCATTGGGCCTTTCGTGGTCTCCGTTCCAGCAGTGCTCTGCCCTGTCTCCATAGTCCACTTCTCCGTCATAGTAGGGTTCCTTCGTGCTTTCAAGGAATTCTTCCATAAGATACACCGCATTGTTCAGGTAGTAGTTATCCATATCCCCGCAGTATATGTGGATCTTTCCTTTGAGTTTAGGCCCTAGCGTCTCCCAGTCTCTTTCCAGGATAGAGTGCAGGTCATAATTTTCTCTCCAGTATTCGGCCACTTCAGGATTTATGTCTCCTGTTCGTTTATCCCAGATAGGTTGAGGGTATCCATCCTCTCCTACCGGAGAATACACGGCCTGCCAGATATCCCACTGCTGGCCTGAACGGGAGTTCGTACCCAGAACAAGTTCTCTGTGATTCATCTCTTCAAGAGTGCAGTTTATCTTACCGAGATAATCCCTGGCTCCCGGTCTCGGAGTTTTCTTCCACTGGCTGTCCAGGAAATAGGCGTTTTTATTCTCGTATATATTGACAATGGTGTAAGCCCGGAAGTCAATCGGATCAGGGCAGGCGGCAAAGCATCCGTTGTAGTCGTCCGGATAGAATACCTGAACGGCAAGAGCTTCCCAGCCTCCGGTGGAACCTCCGTACAGGAACCGGGACCATCCTTTGCCTAGGCCTCTGAATTGTTCTTCGATATACGGGATCAGTTCATAGGTGATCGCATCTCCATACGGGCCGAGATTGGCGGAGTTTACCGCATAGGAGTCATCGTAATAGGGATTGGCATGCTGGATTTCAATAACAAGTACCCGTGGGAAATCGGCTTCTGTCCAGTCCTTATAAAATTGATAAGCATATTCCTGCTGGATGAGGTTGTACCCTTCTACATCAAATCTATCACTGTATTCAGGCTCTATGCTCTTATCCGGTGGTTCTTCCCTGAATCCGCCGAAAGTGTACGGGAAATGCCCGTGAAAAACGACAAGGGGATATTTTGCATCAGGATGCTCCTCAAATCCTTCCGGAAGAAGCACATGGGCGCCTAAATGCATGGGCCGCCCCCAGAATTCGGTCAAGAGCTTGCTTTGTATTTTTACGTGTTTGATGTATTTTGTCTCAGGCGGATCAGGAATGGGAGGGATTTTTTTATCCATTTTTATTTCTATTTTTTGCTCTTTTTCAGGATCTAAACTGATTTCAAAAGGAGTGCTGTACAGGTTTCCCGGGGCTTGATTCCATCTCTGGCCTTCACTTCTGTCCATGGGAAGCTTGACGGTATGGCCATCGGCCCGGTTAAAGGTCTCGTATTTGTGAAGAAGCGCCTGAACAAAATACGACCCTTTCGGGATGTCAGATATGCTTTTTAAAGGATATCCGAATACATCTGTGTCGATCACGGCTTCTTCCCCTGGATTCAAACCCTCTACGTTTATCCCGAAAACCAGCTGTGTATCCGGCCCATCGGATATTTGAAACCGGGGTTCTGCCTTTCCATCGCTGGATATCATCAGGAGGAGCCGGCCGTCCAATGGTTCTTTACAGAGCTCTTCCGGAAAGGAGACGGAAAAGCTCAGATGTGTTCTTTGATTTGAATTACTGGTTTGGCAGCTTATCAAAACCAAAAAAACGGTAATGAATAAAACAGCCGAGATGGCATGACTCTTTAGATATCTTTTTCTCATTATCATTCTCTCCTTAATGTGTTCCTCATTAATCTAATTCAAATTAATGACCTTTTCAAATGCTAAATTAATTTCCGGTAAGTTTCGGCGCTGTTTTTTATTGAGGTCAGGTGGGCAACTGAATTGACTATTTATGCGTATATTACTATAGTCTTAATGAAACGGGAAAGACACAATGAGATGCCCTAAATGCAAAACTGAGAACAGACCCGGAACAAAATTTTGCGGAAACTGTGGGGCCTCTCTGGAAGCCAGACCAAAAGAACCGACATCCGGTACAAAGACTCTTGTGACGTCCGTTGCTGACATGAGAGTCGGCAGCACCTTTGCGGATAGATATCATGTTCTCGAGAAGCTTGGAAAAGGGGGAATGGGAGGTGTTTATAAGGCGAGGGATATCAATATAGATGAAAATGTGGCTTTAAAGATCCTGAATCCTGAGATCGCCTCTGATGAACAGACCCTTCAGCGTTTCCGTAATGAATTGAGATTGACGAGAAAGATCTCTCACCGGAATATATGCCGTGTGTTTGACTTAAGCGAATATGAGGGAATTCATTATATATCGATGGAATATGTTTCAGGGGAGGATTTGAAATCGCTTATCTACCGGGTGGGACAGTTGACTGTGGGCAAGGCTGTTATCATTGCCCGTCAGATCTGTGAAGGCTTGAACGAAGCGCACAGGTTAGGTGTTATCCACCGGGATTTGAAACCTCAAAATGTCATGATCGATAGTGAGGGAAATGCTAAAGTTATGGATTTTGGTATTGCAAGGTCTGTCAAGTCAAAAGGAATAACCGAAGAAGGTGTTATCGTGGGCACGCCTGAATATATGTCTCCGGAGCAGGTTGAAGGCAATAAGATTGACGGCCGGACTGATATTTATTCATTGGGTATTATCCTTTTTGAAATGCTCACAGGAAGGCTTCCTTTTGAAGGGAAAACTCCCTTAAGCGTAGCTGTGAAGCAGAAATCAGAAAAACCTTTAAATCCAAGACGGCTCAACTCTCAGATACCGGAAAATATAAGCCGGATGATCCTAAAATGTTTGCAGAAGAACAAAGATGAGCGATATCAAGAGGTGAGTGAGCTGCTGGCTGAATTGAGAGAGATAGAAAAGCAGATGCCTGAGACCGACAAGGTTCTGCCTAAAAGGAAGACCACGGCTTCCAGGGAGATCACGGTAAAATTCAACTTAAAAAAGGCTCTGACTCCTGCGTTGATAGTCATCTCCCTTCTTGTCATAGGTTTTATTGTATGGAAAGTCCTTCTTCATAAGAGGACTATGGTTTCCAAAGGAGACAGGCCTTCTCTGGCTGTCATGCATTTTGAAAACAATACTGGGGATGAGAGTTTTGACCACTGGAGAAAAGCTCTTTCTGACCTTCTTATCGCTGACATCGGGCAGTCTAAATTTTTGAAAGTCTTAAGCGGGGAGAAGCTGTTTGATGTATTGAAGGAATTGAATCTTGAGCAGTCCGAAACCTATTCCTCAAAAAACTTAAAAGATGTGGCATCCAGGGCCGGTGTGGCCTATATCCTTATGGGACGGTTAACAAAAGCCGGAGACACATTAAGAGTGAATACAAGTTTGCTTGAGCCTGAGACGGAGAGGATAATCGGAAGGGAGCAGGTGGAAGGGATAGGAGAAGAGAGTCTTTTTGATATAGTGGATCAACTCACAAAGTTGGTCAAAGAGGACTTTGAGCTGTCATCTTCAGATATACAGGGAGATATAGACCTGAACATAAGGGAGATCACAACAGATTCCCAGGATGCCTATCGATACTACAGAGACGGGGAGAACTATAAAAGCCAGGGGGAATATTTGAAGGCGATCCCTTTACTGGAAGCAGCTGTGGCCATTGACCCGGAATTTGCTATGGCCTACAGGGGGCTTTATATATGTTACTCCAATTTCGGATATCAAAGTGAAGCGGTTAAAAATCTTGAAAAGGCTTATGAAAAAAGGGAACATGTCTCAAAGAGAGAGCAGTACAGCATCACTGCGGAATATTTTCGTCAGACTGAAAAGACCTATGATAAATCCATAGAGGCCTATGAAAAATTATTGGAACTGTACCCTGAAGATGAGATCGCAAACAACAATCTCGGCCTTCTGTATATGACTGTAGAAAGATGGGATGACGCGGTCGAGCGTTTATCGGTGAACAGAGAGAATAAAGCCAGAGGGCTTCAGAGTTATACGAACTTAGCCAATGCCTATACAGCAAAAGGACAGCTTGACAGAGCAGCCGAAGTCCTCGAATTTTATTTGGATAATATCAGAGAGAGCATATATGTTAGAGCAGACCTTGCCCGGGTCTTGATGATGCAGGGCCGGTTTGACCGGGTACAAGAAGAATTAGATAAAATTTTATCCGTGAATCCATCTTTTGAAAATCAATATGAAATAAGAGGCTCTGTTTATCAGATGAGAGGGGAACTGGAAAAGGCAGAAGTCGAGTTCACAAAGCTTCTGGAGACTGAAAATCCCAATATCCATAATACAGGAAGATATTTGCTTTATAAGTTGTATTTAATGCAGGGCCGGTTTAAAGAAGCCGAAGAGCAGGTAACAGAAGGTATAGAGATGGCTCAAGTCATTGAGGATTCATACCTGGAGGCTAACTGGAAATTAATAAAAGCGTACCTGTATTTTCTCCAGGATGAGCCGGATAAAAGCACATCCGCCTTATCAGAAGCCGAAGACATGGCTTTGAGCATTGAAAATTTAAGCTTCCAGAGACAGGCTCAGTTTTTCAGATGCCTTGTGGATGTAAGAACAGGCTCTTTAGACGAAGCCGAAAAGGGCGCAGAGAAACTCAGGACCATGATACAGAAAGGAATGAATCAAAAGGAGATGAGGCTTTATTACCTGGCCCACGGTTTCATCCAGTCAGAGAAAGGCAGAACTGATGAAGCTGTGAGTGAGTTCAGGAAAGGGCTAACTCTTCTGTCCGCTCATGACGAGATGAGAGCGTGGTTCCTGAATGCTACTGCAGAGGCTTATTATAGATCCCGGGATCTCGATAGTGCGCAGAACAGTATACAAGGCATTTCTGACGATAGGAATTTAAGAAGGGAAGGGGATTACTTTTTCTCTAAAAATCTCTATTTGATGGGCAGGATACTTGAGGACAAAGGCATCAAAAAAGAGGCGAAAGAGTATTATAATGAACTTCTGAATATATGGAAAAATGCAGATGAAGGTTTTCCTCTTAAAAAGGAGGTTCGCACAAGGAGCCAGTCCCTCTAGAAAAGAGCTTTTAGTCAGAAAAAATTGACTTTTTCTGCGGAAAATCCGATATTGATAAGGAAGTGAAAAAAGCTTTTCTCTTTTGCCCCGGATTTATAACAGCCGCCCTTTTTGTATTCTTTTCTATGGGATACGATGATTTGAGTGGCACGTACAGAGCTAAGAACGAAGAAAAAATCAAAGATCCTGAGAAAATCATCCTGGAAATCTATGATGAAGTCAAAGATATGGGCCAGAGAGAAGGGGAAGATTTTTTGAAAAGAGAGTTCCATTTCGACCTGGACGGACGGAGGGAAAACAGGGAAGAACACATTTTAGTGTTCAGTTATTTTTCTAAAAACCAACAAATATTTTCCATTCAAATCACTTATTACGAAGACGAGGGCAGTAAGAACTACCAGGGATTGGCTAAAGACATCAAAGATATAGACTGTTTGATAACGGAGAATACCGTAGAAATAAAGGAATGCAGTTATTCACAGGAGGATATGAAGGCTCTCCTGCCTCAGATTCTGGAAGGCATAAAAAAAGAAAAAGAGCTTTTAAAAATGATCCGTCAGCCGGAATAAGAAAAAGTACAGGAAATCCCCTTTCTATTCGATTTAAGTAAGCAGTCCTTTGGCGACCATAATGACTTTTCCGCCGACATTGACTTCTCTTATTTCATTTTTTTCTTCCGCCCGGAGATGCAGCAGGGAAGGCCTGCCTATTTCATAACCCTGTTCCACGCGTATGTTGATTTTTTTATTTCCAAAGTATCTTTGCTTGACGAGATACCCTGCCAGACAGCCGTTCGCACTTCCGGTTGCAGGATCCTCCGGAACTTGATAATAATCGCCAAACACTCTTACGTTAAGGTCATTCTCCTTGTGATACGTTTCAGGACTAAAGACCAGGATCAATTTCGCAGTGGTTTTTTCGATGAGTCCGTAGTATTTGTTGAGATCGACTCTGATCCGTTTTACCGTCTCCAGTGTTTTCAAAGGCACAATCAGTGCGTACAATCCAGTTGATACTTCCTGAATCGGGAATCTTTCGTCAATCTGCTTTGGTTCAATGCCGAGTACATCTGACAGGGTTTCTGAATGGAGTATTTCGCCGAATTCCGGTTCATTTTGTTTCATCCACAGGATGTTCTCTTTGGGGCCGGATTTCTGTAAGGTGACAGGGATTTGACCTACTTTCAGATTCAAATTGATTGTCTGAACCGGCTGCTTGGCAATTTCGCGGTGAATAACAAAAGCGGTCCCCAGAGTCGGGTGTCCGGCGAAAGGAACTTCGGCTGCGGGTGTGAATATACGCACGTCATATCCGTTGTCTCTCGGTTTGTCGCTCAGAATAAATGTTGTTTCCGAATAGTGCATCTCTTTTGCGATTTGCTGCATTTGCTCGTCAGGCAGAGCCGCAGCATTTCGAACAACAGCCAGCTGGTTACCGGCATATTTTGTCTCTGCAAAAACATCAACAATATAAAATGTTTGTCCGGTCATTTTTCTTTCCTTTGATCATTCATTGTATTTTTTCTGTATCTAAAAATTTGGCAATAAGACAAAATGAGAAAGATTGACTCTAATCTTCAAGCATGTGCACAAGAAGGCCGCTTCTTAATTTGGGCTCGAACCAGGTAGATTTGGGAGGCATCACTTTTCCTGAATCAGCTATGTCCATGAGCTCTTTGACCGATGTGGGGTAGAGGGCAAAGGCGATTTTGAACTGACCGCTGTCCACCAGTTTTACCAGTTCTTCGAGTCCTCTGATTCCTCCGACAAAATCAATATCATCGCTGGTCCGGGGATCTTTGATTCCGAAAAAGGGCTCCAGCAGATTTTTCTGCAGGTAAGAAATATCCAGGCTTTCAACAGGGTCATGCTTTTCCACGTGTTCGGGTTTTGCCGTTAGCTTGTACCAGTTCTTGTCCCAATACATACCGAATGTGCCTTTTTTCTTTGGTTTAAAAGGTTTCGGGCTTGTTTTCTTGATTGTGAAATATTCTTCCAGGCTTTGAAATAATTCATCAGAACTGTGTCCGTTAAGATTCTTCAGCACCCGGTTGTAGTCCATAATGTGAAGCTGGTTATCCGGAAACAAAACAGCAAGGAAAAAATTATATTCTTCATCACCTCTGTGATGGGGATTGGCTGCTTTTCTCATCCCAGCAACCCTTGCTCCTGATGCGGAGCGGTGATGCCCGTCTGCCACATAAATGAAATCGATTTTGTCGAATTCCCGGATAATCCCGTCGGATAATGAATCATCTTCAATGACCCAAACCGTATGTCCTATACCGTCGGATGCGGTAAAATCATAGACAGGTTTTTCTTTGATGGCTTTTTTGACCAGCCTGTCTATATTTGGTTTTGCTTTATATGTTAAAAACACAGGGCCTGCGTTCGCATTTGTCCGGTCAACGTGTTTCATCCGGTCCGCTTCTTTTGCCGGCCGGGTGTGTTCGTGTTTTTTTATGACATCCTTGTCATAATCTTCTGCAGATACACACCCTACGATCCCGTACTGCTCTCTTTTTCCCATTTTTTGCCTGTATATATACAGCTTGGGACGGTCTTCTTTGATCAGGATCCCTTCATTAATGAACTTATCGAGATTTTCTCTCGCTTTATCATAGACCGACTCGGAATACAGGTCAGTGCCTTCGGATAAATCCACCTCTGGTTTGACCACATGCAGGAAAGAGTAAGAATTTCCTTTAACCAATTCCCTTGCTTCTTCACTGTTCAGTACATCATAGGGATAGGAGGCAACCTTTTCCTCCAGCCCTTTTTTGGGTCTCAAAGCTTTAAATTTTCTTAATATAGCCATATTAACTCCTTTTATCCTTGAGTGTTCAGGTTATTTTATTAAAAGTATTTTTTTCTGGCATCCGTCTATAAAATGGCATCCGTCCTTGGTAAAGACGCCGTCTTCTTCAAATCCGATTCTGACATCCTGCCCATCCCATTCCGGGACACTGGTTGTGCTGCTGAATTCAATCGCATAGCAGGTATTGTAATGAAGGGTGTACTCCATTTCCGTGCGTATTCCTTCAGGCGCGCTTTCCGGGTCTCTGGCATCCATGGAACATCCGGCTGCATGGCCGTGAAATCCCAGGGGATGGGAATAAATAAGAGGTCTGAGTCCAGCCTCAGATGCTTTTTTCATAGCTGTATCTGTGATCTCATTTCCTGTCCTCCCCACTCTGAATTCGTTCATGAAAATATCAGCGGCCTCGAGAGCCCGTGCCAGAGCTTTTTTAATGCCTTCAGGGGCGTCATCTTCGCCTGTTTTACACACATAAGCCTGCCACTGCATGTCCGTGCAGAGTCCGAGGTATTTTATGCCGATATCACAGTGAAGCAGGTCTCCTCTCCGGATGACTTCCGGGTTTTCTTTGTATTTTTCCGCTGTTTTTTCATATCTCTGAATGCTTACGGAAGGATGAAACCATGTGTCCAGGCCCAAATCAGTATATTTTTGGCGGATCCACCAGACGACATCATCCGTTGTGGTGATATCAGGAGTGATGACTTCGTTGGAAAAGAACTCAGCTATGATATCATGGGCAATGCCGCAGATATGGCGGTATACACTGAGTTCCTGAGGACTCCGTATCTCCAGCCAGCCAAGGCAAAGGTTTTCAGCGGACACGAATCTTGACGAAAGTTCAGGACCCAGTGCTTGTTCCAGCTTTTCCTTCATGCTTGCGGTCAGGCCGTCCCCAAATCTGAAAGTGGGTGAAACATTGATCCCGATTTTTTTCGGATTGATTTTTTTTATGAATTCAGCCAGGCTTTCGAACTGCGTTTTCTTTTTGTCTTCCCAAGTAGTTCTGTACCATTTTCCCATTCCGTAATAGCTTCCTGACAGTCTTTCAACTCCTTTGTCTTCCCCGCGGTCATAAAACATAAGGATAGATGTTCTGCGGGCAGCCATGGTTGGTTCCGGGACCAGAGACATATAAACCGGGTCCTCATTGTACTCCCGGTTTATGATAAGCCAGAGGTCTATGTTTTCTCTTCTCATCAACGTGGGAATGATATGATCGAGCCTCCATTCCAGCCATTGGTTCATGACTTCCGCCCTTTTTTTCTCGGGAAGTATGTTGTGGCTGTCTTTGACATCAGCTGTGGTGTTTCCCTGAGAGAAAAGCACTCCGGACAAACCGGTTAACACAAGGAATGAAAGAATCAACAGAAATAAAGGCTTACGCATACGTTTCATTGAAATCTCCTCTGTTCAATATATCATAACTTTTTGACTATCCCAACGGTATTCTAATTTAGAGGCAACTTTATGTATTTTTTTTCCGTATAGTAAATAGGAAAAACAGGATAAAGATGCTGAAGAGAGACGGAAAAATCAGGAGGATACACATGAAGAACGCGCTGTGGATTTTTATTATTCTTTCAATGCCTTTGCTGCTGACCGCAAAATCAGTAGAGGCTCCAAAGCCCAAGCCGGTTACGGCCCGTAGGGCAAGGGAACCCATAAAAATAGACGGAGTTCTTGAAGAAGAAGTGTGGAAGGCTGATGGATTCAAGGATTTTGTACAAACAGACCCTATTGACGGGGCTGAACCTTCGGAGAAGACCCGTGTTTGGATTGCCTATGATGATGAATCTCTTTATGTGGCTGCCTATCTTTATGATTCAGAACCGGAATCGATCCTAGGGCGCCTGGGCCGAAGGGATGACTTTGTGGACTCGGACTGGTTTATTTTTGCAGTGGATCCCTACTTTGATAGAAGAACAGGCTACCAGTTTGCTGTCAATCCTTCGGGTTCTATCGTGGATTGGACGCTTTACAATGATATAGACAGTGATACAACATGGAACGGCGTCTGGGATTGGGCTTCTCGTTTAAATGGAGACGGATGGAGTGTGGAGATAAAAATCCCCTTTGACCAGCTCCGCTTTCCCAAAAAGGATGAATATATATGGGGAGTTAATTTTCGCAGAGTGATACTGCGAAAAAATGAAAGACTCACTTATGTCTGGATCCCTAAAGAAGAGAGTGCTTATGTATCCCGTTTTGCGGAACTTAGGGGAATCAGAGGGATCGACCCGGGCATGCATATTGAGGTCCTTCCTTATGCGGTAAGCCAGGCGCATTTCAGCCCCAAGCAGGAAGGGAATCCTTTTGAAACGGGAGGGGAATTTTTGGGGGATATCGGATTTGATTTTAAAGTGGGATTGAAGAGCAATCTCACTCTGGATGCTACGGTCAATCCGGATTTCGGCCAGGTAGAAGTCGACCCTGCTGTCATAAATCTGAGTGCGTATGAGACTTATTATGAAGAGAAAAGGCCTTTTTTTATAGAAGGAGCCAATATTTTCAATGCTTTCGGAAGGGGCGGCGTTCACGTGAATGCCAATATCAACTGGCCTGCCCCTTCACTTTTCTACAGCCGTCGTATTGGAAGAGCTCCTCAGGGACCTGTGACAAGGGAGGGTTATGTGGATTATCCTGAGGCTTCTACCATTCTGGGAGCATTTAAACTCACGGGAAAGATATTTAACGGATGGGACATTGGATTCGTCAATGCGCTGACATCCAGGGAATATGCAGAGATTGATTCCGGAGGCACATGTTATCAGGAAGTAGTGGAGCCTTTAACCTATTACGGAGCGCTCCGCGTGCAGAAAGATTTCAATGAGGGAGCCCAGGGAATCGGTTTCCTGGTTTCTTCAGTCAACAGGGACCTGGAAAACCAGACACTGGACGATTTGCTGAACAGGGATGCTTTTTCTCTGGCCGTGGACGGCTGGTCCTATCTGGACAAGAAAAGAACCTGGGTAGTCTCTGCGTGGGCCGGAGGTACCCGTGTCCAAGGCAGCCAGGCTGCGATTTACCGCCTTCAAAACTCTTCTCTTCATTATTTTCAAAGACCGGATGCTTCCCATGTTGAAATAAACAAAGAGGCCACTCACATGAGCGGATGGGGCGGCCGTTTTCAACTGGCCAAGCAAAGGGGAAATTTTCTGTTATCTTTTGCTCTCGGGGCATTATCCCCCGGATTTGATCCCAATGATATCGGATTTCAATCATCATCTTCGGATGTCATCAACGCTCATTTTTTAGCCGGATATTTTCAGCCCCATCCGGGCAAGGTTTTCCGCAGTTGGCTTGTATACGGAGGTCCGTTTGGAAATTATGACTTTGGCGGGAACAAGATATGGGAAGGTTTTCTTGCTTTGTTCGAGGGGGAGTTTCTCAATTACTGGGGTTTTGAAACCATGCTCGCTTACAATCCTGAGACGTACAGCAAAACACTGACCAGAGGGGGGCCTTTGGCTCTGGTGCCTTCCGGCTATGAAATTGATATTAGCGTTTCAAGCGACAGCAGAAAAGCTGTGGTTTTTTCTATGGAAAACGGCTTTTATAAAAGGCCGGATGAGGGATTTTCTTTAAGTTCAGGGATTTCCTTAAACTGGAAGCCGCTCAGCAATATAAGCCTCTCTGTAGGTCCCGGTGTTTATATCAAGGAATCTGACATCATGTGGGTGACCCGGGTGGATGATCCTTTGATGACAGAAACATATGGGACAAGGTATGTGTTCGGAGGCATAAAACAAAACACTCTGTATACGGAAATAAGGCTTAACTGGACTTTTACCCCGAGAGTCACTCTTCAGCTCTATCTCCAGCCTTTTATTGCGGTCGGAGAATATGATGACTTTAAGGAGCTGGCCGAGCCAAAGGCTTTTGAATACAATCGGTATGGAGAGGGAGAGTCTTCCATAGGATATGAGGACGGATACTATCATGTAGACCCGGACGGAGCAGGACCCGCGTCTGAATTTTCATTTTATAACCCTGATTTTAATTTCAAATCCTTAAGGGGCACCATGGTTTTCAGGTGGGAATATCATCCGGGTTCGACTCTTTACTTTGTCTGGACCCAGAACCGCTCGGATTATTCCAATCCCGGAGACCTCTTGTTCGGCCGTGATCTGAGAGACCTTTTCACAGCCCCCGGAGATAATATTTTTCTCATTAAAGCCACCTACCGATGGAACAGATAGAGATGAAAAATAAAAATCAGGATTTGGATAATTCGCGCAGAAGAGCCCGGCAGGCTTTTGGAGATTCGATATAAAAACTGGCTTTAGTGGATCCGAACCCTATTTTTATGGAAAAAGCTCCTTCCGGCAGAGCTTTGAAAAGGTCCTCGTCAGTCCAATCATCACCCAGTGCGAGGATGAAATCCCAATCGCTCATTCTTAGAAAATGATCCGCAGCTATCCCTTTGTTGATTCCGGCGATCCTGACCTCTATGACCTTTTTTCCGTGCATTAACTGGAGGTTTGTGTTTGCTAAAAATTCATTGAGATTATCAAATAGTTCATGGGACCGGATTTTTCCAAGCTCAGGGCTGGCATTCCTGTAATGCCAGGCAAGGCCGAATTCTTTTTCTTCAACAAAAGAGCCAGGGACCCGGGATTCGTAATTTTTTAGGATGGGCATGATCCGGTCTTTCCATTGGAAAGGAATACTGACCTGACTTTGCCATTCGCCTTTCGGAAGTATCTTGATCCATGATCCGTGTTCGGCCACCAGGGAGCAGTTGATATCCCCGAGCCACTGTTCCATTGTGTTTCGATCCCTTCCGCTGATTATGACCATATGGTTATTGGCGTTGCTTGATAGAGAGATGAGCAGTTTTTTTAATTCTTTATCCGGTTTGGCATCTTCGGGTTTCTTTGAAAATGAGATCAGGGTTCCGTCATAATCGAAAAGGAGAAGTCTTTTCCTGCTTTTTCTGTAATGAGATAAAATTTCTTTTTTTCCGTATTGGTTTAATTTTCTGTGTTCTCTTGTAGCCTGGATATTTTTTGTCTCTTCAATACTTTTTATGAAACTCCGGGTCCAGTATTTTATATCATATTCCAGGATGCGTTTCCTCATGATCTTCATGCGGGATATTTTTTCCTGCTGCGGCATGGTAAGGGCTTTTTTGATCGCATCAACGACTTCGTTTTTATTATGGATATTGACTATCAGTGCTTCTCCCAGCTCCTCTGCGGCTCCGGCGGTTCCGCTCAGGATAAGAACTCCGTTGTTATCCTTTTTTGCAGCCACATATTCCTTGGCAACCAGATTCATGCCATCTCTTACAGGAGTTACCAGAGCAATGTCTGCGGCTGAGTACAGAGAGAAGAGTTTTTTAAACGGCCGTGAGCGGTATATATAATTGACAGGTGTCCAGGTCGGAGTCCCGAATCTTCCGTTTATATTTCCGACAAGTCTGTCGATTTCTTCTTTCAACAGTTTGTAATGGCTTACTTTTGTTCTTGACGGCACGCACAGCATAATATAGGTCGTTCTTTTATGCCATTTTCGATTTTTCGCAAGAAAGAGTTCGAATGCTTTGAGACGGTGAGGGATACCCTTGGAATAATCAAGTCTATCAACGGAAAGGATGATTTTATTCTCTTTTCCCAAGAGTTTCCTGCTCTTTTCCGTTTCTTTCTGGACTTCGGGATCAGCAAGGAGCCGGTTGTTTTTTTCAATATCGATTCCCATGGGAAAGTTATCTACCCGGACCATTCTGTTGTTTATGGCAATTGAACCGAATTCGTGTTCATAACCCAGAAGCCTTAATGAACTGCTTAAGAAGTGCCTTGCGTATTCATATGTGTGGAATCCAATAAGATCAGCTCCCAACAGTCCTTCCAAAATTTCCGTTCTCCAGGGTAGTATTCTGAATATTTCTGATGATGGAAAAGGGATATGAAGGAAAAATCCTATGGCACTTTCTGGAAATACTTTTCGTATCAATTCAGGAAGAAGCATAAGATGATAGTCATGGACCCAGAATGTGTTGTCAGAATCAGCCATTTGCATGATTATCTGTAAAAATTTCTGGTTTACTTTCTTGTAGGATTTCCATTCCAGCTCCTCAAAAGAACTCAACGAAGAAAAATAGTGAAACAGAGGCCATATGGTTCTGTTTGAGAATCCATAGTAATACTTTTCCAGTTCAGGGCGGGAAAGGAAAACAGGATAGCACTGGTGGTTTTTGATAAGGCATTCTTGGATATAATTCTTCTCCCTGCTGTTCCTTGGGATATAACCAGGCCAGCCTATGAATAGTACTTTTTTCTTTTGTTTGAGGGAGCGGAGACCCGTAGCAAGTCCTCCCGGGCTTTCCTTTATTATGATCTGGTTCTTTTTCCTGCTTACGGTTACAGGAAGCCTGTTGGAAATTATGATAAGTTTGTTATTTGAAGATTTGTTTTTACCCATAAGATTGCTTACCCATTCATAGCTTAACCGTTTAGGCAGTTAATTTCAAACCTTTTGAACCTGGATAGGTCAGGTGGATGATTCCAGCTTAATATAGAGGATAGCCAAGATTATGGTTGAGAACATCGATGAGAAGTGTGAGATAATCATTGAGGTGTCGGGTAATCAGAAAATTTTCCTTGATGTTTCTTTTTCCTTTTTTGCCCATTTCTTTGGCAAGCTTTTTATCTTTGAGTATGGTTATGACTTTTTCTGCGCATCCTTTGATATCATCAGGTTCTACCAGAAAGCCGGTTTCATTATCTATTAGTTGTTCAGGGATGCCTCCTCTATTTGAGGCAACGACAGGAGTTTCTTTCCATTGGGCTTCACTTACGGTTAGGCCGAAGCCTTCTCTTATCGATTTTTGAAGTACGACTGCGGATATCCTCTGCAGAACATTGACCAGGACCTGGTTGTCTCCCAGAACAAACTTGACGTCCCCTGACTGTAAATATTTCTTTGCTGTGTTTTTCATTCTGCTGTAAACAGTAACGCCCTCAGGATCATCCGGAGCCATGTTGTAGCAGTAAATAAGTCTGCAGTCGATTTTTTCCTTAACATGTTCAAAGACCTTGAGCACTCCTTCCGGGTCTTTCCATGGGTCAAACCTTGATACCTGGCTGATTATAGGCTTATCAGTGGGGATGTTGAATTTTTCCAGTGTTGTGCTGATTGTTTTTTCACTGAGGTCCATATTTTTTGTGGAGAGAGGATCTATGGAGGGATGAATGATATACTGTTTTATAGGGATATCATCCTTTCTAAATCGTTCGCTGGATATGACCATCAGGTCATACCTGAGAATAAAGGTCTTGATAAATTCCCATAATTTCTCGTTTGGCTCTGTGATATCTATATGACAGCGCCAGACCCAGGGCTGTCTTTTCTTGTTGTATTTAATAAGAGGAAGGGGTTGGGGATCATGAATGATAACACAGTCATGATCCAGATGCGTAAACCTGGAGAATCTGTTGTTAGTCTCCAAGTAGAGACACTTTTTGTTTTTTGATAGATTTATGGAATTACCCTGGAGGGCGTTGTGGAATTTTTTCGTGACCGTAAAGAAATCAGAGGGGCCAATCAGGACTCTCCATCCTGTATCAACTCCTATGTCATTCAGAAGGACAATGAGGTTATTCAGTATTTCAGCCACGCCTCCTCCATGGGCAGTGGAGTTGATGTGAACGATGTGTTTGTTTATCAACCTATGGGCCTTTTGATGGATTTGACCTATTATTTTTTCACCGACTATAGGCAGGTAGTCATCGATGCTCTTCATCTCTCTCTCCCGTGTGATTTTTTCGAGTTTAGATGTTTTGTAACTTATAGCATCAATGCTTTTATGTGTCAAATAAAAGGCCTGAGAGGTTGTAAAGAGGTGGAAAATTTGATTCTTATCTGAGAATATGAGATAATCTATAGCCAGTGAGAAATACAGTTCATAGTACCCTATACGGCTCCATATGTTTTTCAGACCTATGAATGCTCTTTTCATAGACGATAGAGAAGACCTATCAGGAAGAAACCAGACAATTCAAATGCACATAAAAAGGAGAGAAAGTCTCTGAATGGCAAGTAATCCGGAGTTCTTCACTCAGACCAAGGTAAAAAAGAAAAAGAAGTACAGTTCTGAAAAAAACGAGCAAATCAGGAAGATCCTCCAGCTCGGAAGAGAAAGAGGGTATCTCTTTATAGAAGAGATAAATGGTTTGCTTGAGGAAGGATTTGACACTGACGAAGAGTTTGATGGATTTATTGAATCCTTGGATAGATATAAGATTAAACTCAGAAACAAACAAAGAGAAATCAAGCAGCGTCCAAAAAAACCTGAAAAAACACGGATAAGGGGGATTGAAAGAACGACTGACCCTGTAAAACTCTATCTAAAGGAGATGGGAAGCATTTCTCTTTTAACAAAAGAAGGTGAAGTCGCTCTGGCAAGACAGATTGAAAGAAGTGAAAGAAATATTATAAAAGCGCTTTCTGAGACTCCTTTTTTATTTGAATTGATTTGTGATGTCAGAGACAGATATGAACTGCATAAAAGAATCCTGAACAATATGTTTGATTATGATGAAGGCAACGCTTCAGGTGAGCCTCAGGAAGCAAGAGAAGACCGGATTTTCGACATAATCTCTCAGATTAAGGAAGGGTATTCAAAACTTGAACAGATACCTGGATCTGATAAGAGAAGCATAAAACGCCTCCGAATTCTTTCCAGAATAAATCAATTATTGAGGTCTCTCCAGATCAAGCCTGAGATTATTGAGAGAGCTACTGAGAATTTGCGGTTAAAACTGGAAGGGATTAACAGGCTAGAAGAGATCAAGGAGGATTTGGAGGCCAAGTACAGGCGCAAAAGAAAGAGAAAAAAGAAACTCATCATAAGAAAGCAGATAAAAGATACAGAAAGACTGATTCATGTGATGCAGGAAGAGGTGGGGCTTGATTTTGATGGAATGAAGAAGATAATGCGCACCATTAAGATGGAACAGAAGATGAGCGATCAGGCCAAGGAAGAGTTGGTTGCGGCAAATTTAAGGTTAGTCATTTCAATTGCTAAGAAATATATCAACAGAGGGCTTCATTTTTTGGATTTGATTCAAGAAGGGAACACCGGATTGATAAAGGCGGTCAGTAAATTCGAATACAAAAGAGGATACAAGTTTTCGACCTATGCCACCTGGTGGATCAGGCAGGCAATAACAAGAGCTGTTTGTGACCAGGCAAGGACTATCAGAATCCCTGTCCACATGATCGAGACTATCAATAAACTGATCAAACAATCTCAAAAGTTTGTTCAAGAAAGGGGCAGGGAGCCAAAATGTGAGGAATTGGCCAAAAGAATGGATATGCCGATCCATAAAGTGAGAAAAATCATTAAGCTTTCCCAGGCGCCTATTTCTCTGGAAACTCCCATAGGAGAGGACAACGACAGCCAGTTAGGTGATTTTATTGAAGACAAGATCCTCCCCTCTCCTCCTGAGACTGTTGTAAACATTACATTAAAAGAGAAAATAGAGGAAGTTCTGGATTCCATAACGGAAAGAGAGGCAAAAGTTCTCAGAATGCGTTTTGGGTTGGGAAGTGGTAATGAACACACTCTTGAGGAAGTCGGGCAGCAGTTTAAAGTCACACGAGAAAGAATAAGACAGATTGAAGCCAAGGCACTAAGGAAGTTAAGAGGGCCACGTCGAAGGCAGAAATTGAAGTCTTTCTTGAATGATTAATCTGGATGATGAATAGGTCAGGTTAGTGAACAAGGGATTCGATATAAGCGGTTATCTCTTCAGGATCGATTCCCTCAAAACATTTGATTTCAGAGCAGTTTTTAAAAGCCTTATTAACGCAGGTTATGTTTTTACAGGGGGGATGGCCTTCGAACGATTTTGCCGGAGCGTTCTGAGCAGAATCTATGTGCTTATCTGAGAAAGAATCATATCCGTAAAGCCTGCTTGGAGTGGCGCCGAATATCCCTATCAGTGCGGTTTGGTTTCTGAATTTTTGTTCTGAGTCTGTTATAATTTTTTCTGCGGCGGAGATATGCATGGGACCCGTATCTGCTGAAATGTATAAATCCGCTTTGTCAGTAAGGGCTGCATAAACATCTATAGGGGTATCCAGGGGGAAAAGCAGGACCTTCTTTTTTAATTCCTCAGTGAGTTGATGGAGTATTTTTTTTTCGATATTCCTGTATGACCGGCCTCTGTTCATAAGGACCTGACCCACAGAAGGCATGGAAAGAACTTCTTTCAGAATTTGAACCTGCATTTGTAAGGGGATTAAGGTGTATGGAGAGGACGAATCCGGATTAAAAAAAATAATTTTCTTATCCGGTAGGATTCCAATTTTCTCAGCGGTTTTCTCTGCTCTGATATACACATCTTTATCAGTATACAATCTGTATGTGAAAGAGCTGTCTTCACTGGTTTTTTCTTTAAATCCTGAGGGATTGATTCTGTGAGCCATTTCCTTTGCAAATTGATTTAATTGAAAGCTAATATGCATTTTGTGGTGTTCTGAACAGTAGGCCCTTATGATCCTGGCCATGAATCTTATAGGGTGTATGACTTTTGCCTTCCCGTATTTTAAAGCAGAGAATGGAAGATAGGGGCAAAAATTAAAAATGATGTCGTATTTATTTCTTATTAGGAGCTTTTTTAAAATATCAAGGTCTTCTGAAGAGGGAGTGACACTGCTTTGAAGAAGGGGATGATGCACATCGATAAAAGGATTTGATTTGACAAGAGGAAAAGCTTTTTTTTTATAGATATAATGGATTTTTGATCCGGGTAGATATTGTTTTAGCTTTTCAATAAAGGCTTGATGGTTTAAGGCGTCTCCTATATTTATGTCAGGAACAACAAGAAATTTTTTTGGATTCTCCAACTTCCTTATTTTCTTGTCTTCTCTGCTTTGGATGAAAGAGTCAAGATTTTTTCTATGAGCGATGAATTTTAAAAAACAATCAAGGAATGGAGAAGATATTCTTTCTGCAATTCTTACTGATTTTTCAATGTACTTCATTCCAGATCACATTATCCCGGCTTGTGTGTAATCCGCGTTCATATAAAAATATACAATAAATAGTTTGCTATGAGAAGTGATCTGTCTGTTTTTAAAGATTCATTATTTATCGATATAACCCAGGGTCCTCAGTCTTTCGAGCATGTCTTCGGATATTTTTTCTTCTCTTTCAGCTTTTCTTTGTGCCGTATCCATTTCTTCCGTTATTCTTTTTATGAACTCAAAGAGTTTATCTTTTTGCGGGATGTTGTTTTTCTGGAAAAGATTCACTTTTTCTCCTGGATCTAATGCCAAATCATATAGCTCCACTGTATGGATGATCTTAGGAGGAGGATATGTAAAGTATTTGAATGTTTCTTGAGTGTACCTCTTATTGAATATAATTTTATAGTTATCCTGGATGACCGCTATTTTCCCTGGAAGTAATTCAAATGGTTTGAATCTGTATATGGATGAGATTATGGGCCTTTCCTGAGATTTACCGCTTTTTATCAATGGGATAAGAGACTGCCCTCTGATGTTTTTAGTATATTTGATTCCATAATAATCCATTATGGTGGGGAGAACATCTTGAAGGCTGACATTTTCTTCAATTTTCTTTCCTTGATATTCTCGTTCCGGGAACTTTATTAAGAGAGGGATCCGAATCTGTTCATTATACAGATCAGAACCGTGAGCCCATCTTTTATGTTCAAAAAATTCTTCTCCATGGTCTGAAAGCAAAATGATCATGGAGTTTTGATAAAGGTCGTTGTTCTTCAGAAAAGTGATGAATTCTCCGAAATAGTGGTCAAAACTCACTATTTCCGCATCATACAGGGCTTTCACATCTTCAATAAAGTCATCATCTGTTTCTTTAAATATACACTTGTTTCCTCCCAGGTCACTGTTAAAATCGAATTCTTTTAATTGTGTTTCCCTTGGGATTTTACTCAGGAATCCTGATGGAGGATTATGAGGTGCGTGGACATGGTAGGTGTGCAGAAAATAAAAAGCTTTTGGAAATGTGGATTCTGTCAGTTTGTCTCTGGCTTCTTCAAACATCACAGAACCGGCTTTTGGGGAGTAGAGGTCGTTATTGCTCCAGTAGAGATCAAACCCTCTGTAAAAGCCAAAGAGAGCATCCACTTTGACTCCTCCGTTGTAACTTACGGCCACGAATTGATCTGATATGTCTTCGGCGAAAAAGGGGATGTCGTATGAGAGAGGAATGATAGCAGGGGGTTTCACGCGTATTAGCTTCTGATTTTTTATCTTGTATTCAGCCCTCTCTTCAACCTGGTGCTCGTGCTCATGAAGGGACGTGAACAGGCTCATATGAGAAGTGACGGTCCAGGATGAGTTTGAAAAAGCATTCAGAAAAACAACTGAGTCGTGAGCGAATTGGTCTATATTCGGTGTGGTTTTTCTGTCATATCCGTAGAGGCTCATATGAAGAGAGCTCAGCGTATCAACAGAAATCAGAAATACATTTGTTCTCTCCTCTGCCGGAAGGGATTTGTATATGATGGGCTTTGAAAATATGATATCCAGTTCATCCGGATTTTGAATGATGATATGCTGGCCTTTTTCAAGGTCCAGTGCAAAGTTCAGGTCATTGTATCCTTCTCTTATTGGCATTATGAATCCGGATGGGGGAGGCGTTTCTGTGCCTTCTTTCGATATGGTAAGGGTCCCTTTTTTATCAGAAATGCAGCTCATATTGACATTTATGTTTCCAAAAAGTTTGCTTTGGATACTTATAGAGTCACTTTTTGTCTCGAATCTGAACGTAACGAATTTTTTGTGGTAGTAAAGATTGTTATCGCTATCCTTTTTTAACAGATTGAGATCAATGTCTTTGGTTTCCCGATTTTCGGCATCTGCCCTATGGAACATTTGTTTTTTTGCACAGCTTGAGAGGACAAAGAGGGCGATTATGGATAAAAAAATGAGTGATTTTTTTATTTTCATGTCTATCTCAAGCTCAATAATTCCGTTAAGATTCAAAATCCATATTAGCATACAAGACGTCATACAGTAAATAGCCTGACCTATGAATAATCCAGGATAGACAGGAGAGAGAAGATAAGACTGAGAAGGTTCTTAAATTTGATTGACAAATGGTTTTTCAAGTGGCAAACTTTATGAAATCAAATGAGCCGTCAGGGTTGTTGTTTGAGAATTCTGAAAAAACCGGCATTGATCCTTACTTTTGTTTTATCACCCCTCTTTTTGTCCGGAAGCTTACATTTCACAAACGTGACACAGAAGAATAATGTGGGAGGGTACAGTTATTTCGGCGCTCATGGGATCTGCTGGGTTGATGTCAACAATGATGGGAAACTTGATCTGTACATAAAAAACCAAGATGCCAAGGGAGTACTGAATGTTGAAAACATTCTCTATATAAACTACGGAAGCATATTTTCGGATGAGGCTTTCCTCAGGGGTGTTTCCGATGCGTACCCTACCGGGACGCATGGAGGGGTTTTTGCTGACCTCGATAATGATAAAGATTTTGATTTGTTTTCGACCACAACCTATGGAAATATAAGTCCTTCGTACAATCATATTTATGAAAATGACGGTACCGGCTATTTCCAGGATATCACTGATAATATCTCCCCCTCTCAGGATATTGATACTTTTTCCAGAGGGGTGGCTGCCGCAGATTTTGATGGCGACGGCGATATAGACCTGTATTTTTCTAATCCTCTTTCGGAAGCAAAGCCTTTCAGCACGCAGCCTTCTCCGCCAAAGCAGCTCAAAAATTTTTATATGAATAACGGCGATGGAACATTCACATGGACCTATCGCGGTATTGAATGGATTGGATTTGTTCAGGGAGTCAGCGCTGTTGATATCGACCAGGACGGAGATATAGACATAGCCGAAGCCAAATGGGCTCCTCCATCCACCATATACCTCAATGATGGAAATGGATATTTCCACAAAGCAGGCGGAAGCCTTGGTCTTCCTTTAACCATCAATGTCAAAGATAATGGGATGAGCTTTGCCGACCTCGACAATGACGGGGATTTAGACTTTGCTGTCATAGGAGGCCACAGAATAGACATATACAAAAACAATGAAGGGATTTTTCAAAAGTACAACTCGATGAGCACAGTTGGATCTAATTCCGGTTTCCACTGCTGTTTCGGAGATTTTGATCATGACGGGGATCTGGACCTTTATGAATCAGGAGGTTATTTCTATCAGAATGACGGGCAGGGGAATTTCATTTATGTCTCTCTCAATGTGAGCGCATTGATGGCGTCCCTGAACACCGTTGACCCAAGGTCGAGTGCATTGGGGGATTTTGACGGAGACGGGGACCTGGATGTCTATATAGCGGATAGAAGAGGATATAATGTGCTGTTAAGGAATGATATTGATGATTCGAACTGGATCCAGGTTGAGGTTCTTTCGGATCAGACAGGAGGTACCGGCGGGATTGGTACGAAACTCTGGCTCTATGAAGGGGGGCATCTTGGGGAATCCGGTTTTTTGAAAGGATTTCGTGAAATAACAGGGGAATACGGCTACCTGGCACAGGATATGCCGGCCGCTCATTTCGGAGTTTCTCAATCATCAGCGTATGATCTGAAGATTGAGTTTTTGAACGGCGAGCAAAGGGTTATAAACAGCATCGTTCCCGGCCAGAAAATACAAACAGCTTATATTCTGCCTCCAATCAATCTCACCGGTGAGAGGAAAGTGAATAGAGCTTTGTTTTACTATGAGAATGTCATTCAGCTCACATGGAATGCCAATCCGGATAATGAAAATATCTCAAAGTACAGAATATACAGAGTGGAACAGTGGAGAAAGTTAGACTATGTAGATGAGGTTTCAGCAGAGAATCTCGTCTATCACATAAGAAATACGTCAAGTAATACTCAATATATATTCGCAGTGACCGCTGTCGACAACAATAACATAGAGGGAGCACCGGCTTATGTGACTGTGGAGTGAGTGAAACATGAGAAAAGCACGCACCTGTTTTTTTATATTTTTCTTATTTGCCGCAATGCTTTATGCAGGAAACGAAGAAATAAAAAGCTCTAGGCTTTCAGTAGCAGGCGGTGCCTATTTTATGCAGGATGAAGTATTTAAGGAGGTTTATGGAGACAGCGCCTGGGTATTTTACGGGGAGTATTCATACAGGCTTCCTTTCTTATTGAATCGACATATAGAAATAGGAGTGGAATATAGATTTTTATCTGATAAAGGAAAACTAACGGTTACCAAAGAAGAGGTTGACTTAGCGATATCGGATTTCACATTATCTTTAAGATATCTTTTTGATTTGAAGAGGTTCATAATTTTTATTGGGCCTGGCTTGGATTACATCATATATAAGGAAAAATATCCTCCGACTTTTCCGGTAAGCTCCACCAAGGGCTCGGTTTTAGGATTTAGTTTTCAGGGCGGATGCTATTATGACTTTTCTTCTTCACTGGGAGCAAAGGTCTGTGTCAAGTACAGCCATGCTCAAGCTGAGGAAGGGTCCGTGAAAGCTGACCTCGGAGGAATCGGGATTAAAGCCGGCCTCGTTTTCAGATTTAATTTATAATCGTTCTATATAAATAACCTGTGCTATTCATGATTAAAGGAAAGGGAGGATAAAGAGATGATCAAAACAACAAAACCAGCATTCGTACTTTTTTTCTTTTGTTTTCTGTGCTTGAGTGCATTCGGGGAAAACATAGATGTGATTTATAAGCTTGGCAGCGAGCTGGAAGGACAGGCAGTCTTGTTGGCGGAAAACAGTTACAAACATTTTGAAGGTTGGAATGGAGTGATAACCGACCAGGAACAGGCTATTCTGTTTAAGTCAGAGGCTTTTTCCGCATCATGCAAGCTCTTCCTAAAACTGACAACCCAGAGCTCAAGATATTTTCGAACAGGTTATTTAAGAACAAGCCTTTATAATGCGTTTGTGTATCTTTCCCGTTCATTCAAGGAGCTTGAAGAAGAGATGACCAGAGCGAGAATAATACCGTATGAGGTTTCAAAATGCAGGCAAATATTAGATAGAATGGATTATGAATTTTCCAGATGGCCTTCCAGTGATAACCTTGCTTATCTGAATGGAAAATACATCAAAGCCAGAGATGATACTGTTTATATGATAGAAAGAAGGGGGCCTGGTGATTACATCAGGAGGCCTTTTAAGAACCTTGAAAGCCTTTACTTCTATAACTACAGTATTGGAAGGAAAGATGAACCCTGGAATTATCTTGAAGAAATTTCTTATAATACTCTTATGAATATGAGGCAGGGGCCCATGATAGTACTTTCCTTTGAAGGGTGCCTTGTTATAGAGAAAAGCTCCCGTCCGAACCGTTCTGTTTATCTTATTGAGAGAGGCAAGAAGAGAGGAGTGACTTCTCCCAGAGTACTCGAGCGGCTGGGCGGCTGGAATAAGGTCTATGAAGTACCCAAAGAAGTGATTGACAAATATCCTCTGGGCCAGCCCATAAAGTGAACCATCTGACCTATTCATAAAAAAATGGCGATGAGCATTTTTTTACCATTAAGGCAAGCCGATGTGAAATTCAGATATGGCTTTTGCTCGCTAAAGATTTTTAACGCCATTACTCGCACTGTGTTCTCGGCTGCTGCGCAACTCCCCCCGTCCGTGGGTCAGACATGCTCGCAGCTCGGCTTTGCCGAGTACCCTCAAACACAGCACTCCAAAGGCTAAATCTTCAATGTCGCCACGTCCACACCTGAATTTCTTAAGGTTAATGTTAATCCTGTAATGTAAATAACATCATGCCTCACCCAGACTTTCAGGCAGGCTGGGTGGTTCTGAAGTCATCCGGAGGCGAGCGGGCATGGTTCCTCGCAGAGGAGAGCGAGCCGAGGAATAAGCTGATTTTACTCGCTGGGAAAAATCAGCGGGCTGAAGAACCAGCTTGCCTGATGAAAGTCTGGAGCATAAGCTACATCTGAATTTTTTCCTTATTTCCGCCCCGCTGTTTTCAGATGCTCCAAGGAACCGTAGAGGGTGAGCAGTTTCTGGAATTCTTTTTTATCGTAGAATTCACATTTTCCTTTTCCAAATGCTTTAGCGACTTCCAAAACAAAACGGACTGCGCCTTCCAGATCCATGAGATTATTGGCTCCTGTAGCGCATCCGGGCACAGGTACTTCACTTGTAATGGCTACTCCAACGAGAGGGGCATTTGTTGCTGTGCAGGGTTGCATAATACTGTTGAGATGAAAGACTCCATTTTCATAGGGTGTTATATCCTGGAGAGTGATAGGAAATACAACCGGAAGCCTGCCGGTTACTGAATGCATGATATCCAAAAGGGAATCACTGACTTTTAATATATATCCGTCTTTGACCGTAGGGGATAGGGCAAAACCTCTATGGTTTATGATTCTGTTTCCTTTGGTTGCGTCCACAGAAAGGATGGCATCCATGCGGGAGTCGACTTCATGTTTGTTCATGACAGCAATGGAAACAGGAGAGCCCATAAAAGGAACGGGATCGTGGGGAATGACAGGTGCCCTGGGGCACAGATGGGTGGAGATGATGATGTCTCCCTGGAGAAAATCCCCTTTTTCCCGCATGGCAGCCATTTTTGCTGCAGCGGCAAGAGCAGTGATGGCTCCGTCAGCATCTGAAACCAGCCCGGTCTGAGCAGGCCTGGCTCCTATTCCTCCGAGACGTCCGACAATGCCCAGGGTCGGAGAGGATCCTCTTTTTGATTTTCCTTTTTTCCCGGAAATGTGAATTTTAACAAAAAGCGTACGGCCTTTTTTGCCTTTTATTCCCATGAATTTTGTTTCCTTTTGCTTGACTCCCCATCGGGTGAGGAAATTCACAATATCAGTCTCTTTTATTTCCGGTGTATCCAGAAATTCATAGGTTTCTATGACTTGTTTCAGGGCCATTTGTCTTCTCCTTATTCGGAAATATTTTCATGATGACATAATAGAGGATGATTGAGGATATGATTCCGTTAAAAGCAAAAATCGAGAAGGGAAAAATGTTTATGGTAAACGGATGTCCTGACGTAAGCCATCCGATAACTACGGATATAAGATAGACTCCCAGTGCTTTTTGATTGACTGCCTGTATGTTTTTTTCTTTGAGCCCGGATGGTTTGAGTCTTCTTAATAAATAATAGTCGCAAATAAAGATCCCTCCTATGGGTCCGATGCTTACGGTAAGAAAAACAAGGAACAGTTCCAATCTTTCTAAGATGCCCAGTGCTGCCAGCGCAGAGGCAATGAGTCCGGCTCCTATGGTGACCAGCCATCTTTTTGTCTTGAATATATTGTTCAGAGCAAGAACAGATGAGTAGATATTGCTGTCATTTGTGGTCCACTGCGCAAGCAGAAGGACCAGGAAGCCAACAAATCCCAGACCAAGATAGGCTGGAGATATGATAAGTTCTGGCAGATTTTCGTGATAAAGTCCTGTATTCATAGCAAAAACAGAACCAACAAGGTGGAGAAAGGCACTTACCAGCATAGCAACAAACGCAGCTCCGAAAATGTTTTTTATTTTGGGTTTGGAATAACGAAATATGTCCGCGCTGGTAGTGGCTCCCACGATAAATCCTCCTGCTACAACAGAGGCAGCAGCGCCTATGGTTATAGGATAGGGGTCGGGCTGGTGGTGTTGAGCTAGGGAGATAAGGGTTTGAGCGGGAAGGAAATGGAATCCGCTTTTTACAAATCCTATTATGAATATCAGGATCACAAATGGAGAGGCTATCCAACTGAGAGTGCTGAGCCCCCTGATGCCAAAAATGGCGGGAATCATCATAATGATCCCGCATATGAATGAAAAAAGCGGCAGCGAAAAATCCGAATGGATGAAGTACTGAATAGTTCGTGCGAAAAAAGCAGCCTGGACTCCAAACCAGCCTAGAAGAGACAGGGCTATGGACAAAGATATCAGTATAGATCCTATCCGTCCAAAGGAGAAGTTTGCTATAAGGGGTGTGGACAGCCCTGTTCGGGCTCCGATATATCCGGAAAGGCCCATGATCCCCACAAGGAGTATCTCCCCAAGGACATAGGAAAGCAGGATACTTGTTATTTTCCCCAATCCGAGACCGATCATCATGCCGCGGAAAATAGCGGACATGACTACCGCTATCCCTATCCAGATGATGGTCAGGCTAATCCAGGATTTTCTCTCAGATAAGGGGACCGGTTTCAAGGAATAATCTTCAAGTGTTCCGGAAGTCTTCTTTTTTTGATTCACTGAATAATCCAGACTATATAAGATTTAGCTCATATATTCAAGGATTCTGTGTGTATCTTGGTTGTACCAGAAAACGGTCAACTGCATTCAAAATAGGTCACTCTCCTCACCCGGTTTCCTCCTGTTATGCCTTAGATTTATTTTGGCATATTATTTGCATTTCTAGATGGCAAGCAAAGAAAAAGGAGTATCAGCATGAAAAGAGAAAAATATTTTTGCAGAAAAATAAGTGTTATCTTCGTGTCATTGGCTTTGTTTGTCGCCCTTTCAACTTCAGCTTTTTCCAACACTCAATACAGATATGCCATAAAGCAGGGCCTGGATGTCTATTTCGGACATATAAGTTATATCGAAAATGATAAATCCCAGCCTATTGTTTACAAGGAAGACCAGATTGGCCCTGAATATGCGGTTTTGAACTTTCCTGTTGCCCCGGGAAATACTGTTCGAACAGACAGTGACGGAAGATGCGAAGTGCAGTTTGACACGGGGATTATCCTCAGACTGGAAGAAAATACACAGGTAAGAATAGAGACCATCCTTGCGCAGACTCTCAGCTCTCGGAATAAGTTAACAAATCTCGTTCTTGAAAAAGGGCAGGTTTATGTGATGTACAAGAGCTATATGATTCAGGAGTTATTCCAGGTCATGACTCCCAACGCCGCTTTGAATATGGATCAGAATTCAGTGGCAGTGATAACCCTGAATGAAGACGGCAGCACGGATATAAAAGTATTGCAGGGGAGAGCTTTTGTTTTGTACGGACCTGATGAGGACAACCTGAAACAGGAAAAGATAAAAGAAGCACAGATGGTCAGGGTCAGGAAAGAGCATAAACTCGATTATTTGGATGAGACTCAGAGTTCTGATTTTGTGCTCTGGAACAAAAAAATAAATAAGAACTTTGAAGAGCTTCATGAAGGAAAAAGCCCTCTGCCCAAGCCTGTGTACAGGTACCCGGATGCAGTCATATATTTTGCGGAAAAGTATTCAACCACGTATGGAGAATGGCTGTGGGATGATTTTTACGGATATGTATGGAGTCCTTTTCATTATCGATACTATCCGGGGGGCTGGCAGCCCTACTACTACGGGCAGTGGACCGCAGTGAACGGTCACATGTTCTGGATCCCTGAGGAACCCTGGGGGTGGGCTCCTTACCATCTTGGGATCTGGGTCTGGCATGAGAAAAAAGGATGGCTCTGGATCCCTGGTTCTGCCTTTTCTCCGGCATGGGTTTACTGGGATTATTTAATTCAGCCCAGTATGCTGACAGGCTATTTTTCCTGGAGGCCCTGGACTTTTCTGGACTGGTTGGATTGGTCCTTTATGGATGATTCATGGATGCCGGATAAGGAAGATTTGGGGGGAGGTCTGCCCAATGTCAGTCTGCAGAACCTGAGCCGAAAAAGCAATCCCCAATTCGTTTTAACAGGAGCCTTGAAGAAGGCATTTAAGAATATACTCAAAGCAGCAAGAAGAGGTGAGAATGGTTTTCTCTCATCCTACTTTCATATAAGAGACAGCGCCTCATTTGTCAAGCACGAATGGATCACATCCCCTGATATACAAAATAAAATCATAGGTTTGGATGAATTCAGCAGAGGTGACGGGGAAACCTTTTCTCAACTTTCTCAACAAGAACTCAACACAAAAATAGTTGACGCTTATAGAGCTATAAAAAGCCCTGAGACAGAAAGCAATCCAATTGATCAGGAGAGAGGAGCCTATACAAAAAATTCTTTGACAAAAACAGCTGCCGGGTTTCCCACCAAAGGCGCTGCTGCTTCTGGCAATGAAGCAGCTCAAATGAGATTCAGAGACTGGAATCCTGACATAAAAGCGGCTCGTGAGATGGGGGTATCCATAATTTATTCAGGGAGCAGAAATGAGATCAGTTGTCCTGAGCTGCGGCTTTCTTCCGGGAATGTTCGTATTTCACCAATGAGCAAAATCAGTTCTGGAAACAGTTTCTATTCCGCAGCGGGAAGCGGAGGAGGAAAGTCCGGTTCCGGCAGTGCCTCGCGTTCAGGGTCAAGATCTTCGAATAAATCCGGCTCAGCAACGTCAACTTCAGGAAGCAAAAGCTCCGGCAAAAAATAAGAGAAAAGGATAGGAAGCATCCATCATTCTTTTTTTTCTAGAAGCTGAGGATGATGGATGTTTCTGTATCAGGATTTGAATGCACTCCTATAGAGCCTTTATGGAGACGCATGATCTGCCTGGAAAGGCTCAGACCTATTCCCGAGCCCCCTTTTTTGGTTGAGAAGAATGGTATGAATATTTTCTCAAGATTGTCTTTAGGAATACCGGGTCCGTTATCTTTGACTTCAATGATGATTTTTCCCCGTTTGTCCAGCCTTGCGTCCAGAGTGACTTCTGCTTTTTTGCGGCCTTCCACTGCCTGTTGAGCATTAAGCAGAAGATTTATCAGTACCTGCTCCAGGAGTTCTGTGTCCGCAGTGAGTTCGAGAGTCTCGGGTTTAATCTTGATTTTAAGCTTTATCTTCTTTGCTTTAAAATCTGCCTGCATCAGTTTTTCAATTCTGTTGAAAAGTTCTTTGATCGGAAATATTTCAAAATGCGGTTTTTTTATCAATGTTAAATTTCTGTAAGCATCCACAAAATGCATCAGCCCTTGGCTTCTTTTCTTTATAGTCTGGGCCGCATCCTTGACATCGGTGAGAGATTCAGAAATCATGTTTTCATTTACCAGACCATGGATTGTGGAAGCCAGTGAGGATATGGGAGTTACAGAATTCATGATTTCATGAGTGAGGACTCTTATAAGCTTCTGCCATGCTTCTATTTCAGTCTCCTCCAACTCACTGTGGATGTTTTGTAAGGATATAAGGGAATATTTGTTACCTCCGAGTTTGAATTCCGTTCCATAGAGAGAGAGATGCAGGACTTCATTGTCGATTTCGACCTTTACAGTGGCTTTTTCTCTTGGTTGGAGCTTTAAAAGTTCTTTGACGAGTTTTTTAGAGCTAAGAGATTTTATGTTTTTGAGCTGGTTGATTCCGAGAAGCTGCTTTGCCGCTTTGTTTATAAGTTCAACCTCTCCATTTGGTTGAAAAACGATCAGTCCGACTCCTATGTGTTTGACAACTGTCTGCAGATAACGGGCTTGTTCCTCTTTTTCCGCTCTTGTCTTTCTGAAAGCCTCTATGACTTCAGAAAAAGAATTTTTCAACGAATCAAATGATTTTCCCCTTCCGTAATCTTTAAAGGATTGGGAGAAGTCGCTGTATTTTATCGATTCGAAAAAACGGGTTAAATCCCTGTTTGTTTTTTCGACATAATGGATTAAAGCATAGGTTTGATAGATAATGGCAGCTCCGATTATGATCAAAGCACTGTATAAAGAGGTATGAGTCATGATGAGAAAAAAGGCAAGGATGGTCAGCGCAAGTACTAAAATGCGGATGAAGCAGTTGATTCTGAAATTTTTATAAGCCATATTTCTCCATTCTTCTGTAAAGGGAAGCTCTTGATATACCCAGTTCCTTGGCTGTATTGGATATATTTCCGTTGTGTTTATCTAAAGCCTTACGTATGGCCAGTTTTTCAAGACCGGATAGATTAAAGTCTTTATATGCCAGAGAGTTCCCTTTTGATTCCGAAGTAGAAAAGAAAAAGTCCGAAGGCTGTAAAGTGCGGGATTCACTCATTATCACAGATCTTTCCAAAGCATGCTGGAGTTCTCTAACATTTCCCGGCCATTTGTACTTTTCAAGGCGTTTCATTGTGGAGGGACTGATTTTACTTATGGGTTTGTTGTATTTTTTGGAATAAATGTTGAGAAAATGTTCTGCTAAAAGGGGGATGTCCTCAATCCTTTCACTTAAAGGAGGAATCCTTATTTCCACTGTATTTATTCGATAGAGCAGGTCTTGTCTGAATTTATCATTAGTGACCATTTCATGTATATTCATGTTCGTAGCGCATATGAGACGCACATCTATTTCAATGACCTTATTGGAACCGAGCCGGGTTACTTTCCTGTTTTCAATGACCGTGAGCAGTTTGGCCTGGAGGGTCAGAGGCAGATTTCCGATTTCGTCCAGAAATAGAGTTCCTCCCGACGCTATCTCGAATCGTCCTGCACGGTCCTCTTTTGCGTCTGTAAAAGCTCCTTTAGTGTGGCCGAAAAGTTCACTCTCAAAAAGGGTTTCACTCAATGCTCCCATGTCCACGCTGATGAAAATTTCTCCCTCTCTTGAAGACTGGCGGTGGAGTTCCCTTGCGACCAATTCTTTTCCTGTGCCGTTCTCACCCAGTATCAAAACATTGGCATCTGTTTGGGCAAGCTTTTGTATGTCAGAAAAAACGTTTTGAATGGCAGGGCTTTTACCTATGAATTCATGAAAAGGCTGGTCTAAGTCCTGACTGAGCTGTTTTTGTTTGGAGCGGAGGCTTTTTGCTTCTGTGCGGCTTTTCCTTAAATTCATAGCCGCGGAAAGGGTAGCAATCAATCTCTCGTTCTGCCAGGGCTTGAGTATGAAATCAGTGGCACCTTCTTTGATCGCTTTTACTGCCATTTCCACATCTCCATAGGCTGTTATCAGGACTATGACAGCACTGGGATCCAATTCTAGAATTTTATCGAGCCAATGGAATCCTTCTTCTCCGCTGGTTGCACCTTTGGCAAAGTTCATGTCCAGGAAAATGACATCATAACTGTCGTTTTTTAGGAGCGTGGGAATCGAGCCGGGTGTTTTTTCAGTATGTACCTGACTAACGTGTTGTTTCAGAAGAAGACGGGCTGCCTGAAGAATATCTTCATCATCATCTATGACAAGAATTTTTCCTGATTTTTTTTTCATATTCGCATCTCCATCCTATTTTTTGTTATTGGTTTTCTTTTTTATAAGTAGATGCAAGATATGTGCCTTTCTGTTTCTTTTTTTCCCAGGCTGAATGACACATGAATAAGGATGTATTATACACGAACTGTTCGATTTTGAACAGTATTTGTTCTTCAATGAACACTTTTGTCGAAGATGAAACCATTTTTTAATAGATTTTCCCTGAGAATCAAATATGGCACAATTATTGCAGAACAATTCGTTGAGTGAGATGAACATGTTACAGAAAAAGTTGAAAATGATGAATCCTGATTATTCACAAAAGCTTTTTGTTTTACCACCCGCATCAACCTTTTTTATGAAGAGTCTAAGTGAGGAGATCTAAAATGAGTATGGACAAAAAAATCAAAAAAAAGAAGTGGACCCTAAAAAAAATCGCAACTTTTGCGTCTGCGGGATTGTTTGTCATTGTGGTTGTTTATATGCTCATATTTGGAGTGAGTAAATCATCCTTAAATGTAAAAGCCGAGAGACTGACGGTTTCAACGGTCAGCAGAGGGCCGTTCCAGGAATTCATTCCCATTATGGGTAATGTTCTTCCTAAATATCAGTTCTATTTAAGTGCGGAAGAAGGTGGAACAGTGGAGGAGATCTATATTAAAGCGGGAAATGTTCTGGAAAAGGGAGATAGGATATTAAAGCTGGCAAATACAGATTTGTTGATAAACAGCATGTGGAGGGAAGCTGAATTGTTCCAGCAGGTCAACAACCTTCGAAATACACGGCTGGAGATGGAACGCTACAGGCTCCAACTGAGCCAGGAACTGACAACTATCGATAATAACCTTCAGCAGCAGAAAAGAACATATGAACGCTACGAGAAATTATATGAAGATGATTTGATTTCAATACATGAGTACGAGCTGGCAAAAGATCAATATGAGTATCTCAAAAAGAGCAGGGGATTGACCATTGAGAGTCAGCAAAAGGATCTGGAATTCAGAGAAAATCAGGTCAACGCTTTGGAAGGTCAGGTCGAGCGAATGCAGGGCAACATGGAGATCATCCAGAACAGGCTGAAAAAATTGACTATCAGAGCGCCCGTATCAGGCCATCTCACCTCTCTGGATGCGGAAATCGGTCAGTCAAAATCTGCAGGTCAAAACATCGGACAGATAGATGTCTTTGAGGGTTTCAAAGTCAGAGCACAGATTGATGAGCATTATATAGCTCGTGTAGAAGAGGGACGTTCGGGCGAATTTGAGTTTGCCGGTCAAGAATATATACTTAAGGTAACCAAGAAATATCCTGAGGTCAGAGAGGGACGTTTTGAGGTTGACATGGAATTTGTAGATGAAGAGCCTGAAGGAATCACCCGCGGGCAAACACTTCACATCCGGCTTGAGCTGGGAGATATTTCTGAAGCGTTGCTCCTCCCGAGAGGAGGGTTTTATCAGACCACCGGAGGAAATTGGGTGTATGTTGTGGATGAATCTGAGAATATAGCCGTGAAGAGGAGAATAAAGCTGGGGAGGCAGAATCCTGATGTTTATGAAGTCCTTGAAGGGCTGGAGCCCGGAGAAAAAGTCATAACTTCCTCCTATGAGAGTTTTGGTGATATGGAAAGATTGGTTTTAAAGTAAACTAAATGCAGTTAGTTTACGTCTTATATAATATAAAAAGAGGAAACTATTGTAAGGAGAACAAACATGATTAAAACTGAGGACCTTAAAAAGGTGTACACTACAGAGGAGGTAGAAACAACAGCCCTGAACAATGTGAATCTGGATATTAAAGCAGGAGAATATGTGGCGATTATGGGACCTTCAGGATGCGGAAAATCCACTCTGCTTAATGTACTGGGCTTGATTGACAAGCCAACAGACGGCAAATATTATTTTGTTGACACTGAAGTCTCTTCGTTTTCTGAACGAAAACGTGCAAATCTGCGCAAATCCAACATCGGTTTTGTATTCCAGAGTTTTAATTTGATCGATGAGCTGACCGTATTCGAGAACGTGGAACTGCCCCTCCTATACCTTGGTTATTCTTCTGGGGATCGGAAGAAGAGAGTCAGTGAAGTCCTTGAGCAGATGGAAATAATTGCCAGGAAGAATCACTTTCCCCAGCAGTTATCCGGAGGACAACAGCAGAGAGTGGCAGTGGCAAGAGCCGTTGTAGCCCGGCCTAAACTGATACTTGCTGATGAGCCCACTGGTAATCTGGATTCGGCGCACGGTGAAGAAGTCATGAAAATTATGAGCGAGCTTCATGAGGCGGGCACAACTATCGTAATGGTGACGCACTCTCCAAGCTATGCAGAGTATGCCAACCGTACAGTCCATCTTTTCGATGGTCACGTTGTCTCAGAGAATATTCAAGAAGAGTTTATGATATGATGCTTGGCGGCCTTTTTTAGGAATAGGTCAGGCTAAGTGATTGTAGAGGATAAAATGTTTCTCCGTGAAATTCTAGAAAAACTTGTAGAAAAGAACGCGCCAATATTTTTGTGTGATACCAATAACAAAAAATGGGAAGCAGGTGACCTTCTGAATAATCTGTCAGCACCCATGCTCAAAAAAAAGGCCCATATGCAGCCAGGATTATACATTGCTGAGATCAATGATTCTGGTTATCTCAAAGGGGTGCTGTTCAGAGTTCAACAAAAGTAAATGTTAAGGCTTTATTTACTTTATTAAAAGGGCGTACTATGGTGGGAAGCTATATTAAAACAGCTATTAGGAATATCAAGAAGTATAAAGTCTATTCTTTTATCAATGTTGTCGGATTGGCCGTGGGAATGGCCTGCTGCATCCTCATATTTCTGTGGATACAGGATGAGACCAGTTATGACCGGTTTTATGACAATGAGGGGCGGCTTTACAGGGTCGTCTCCAGTCTTGAGGGAGAATGGACATCGACCAGTCCCTGGGCTATCAGTGATGTTCTTAAGGATGATTTTCCGGAGATCGTAAGGGCCACCAGGTTTAGGACGATCAATCTCTTAGCGAGATATGAGGAATCTTCCAATTATGAAGAAGTTGGATTTGTGGATCCGGACTTTCTCCATATGTTTTCTTTCCCCCTCATCCAGGGTAATCCGGATACGGCCTTGTCCGGAAGAGACTCGATCATATTATCTGAAAAAGCCGCCCACAAGTATTTCGGGAATGAAGATCCTGTCGGTAAGATCCTGAATGTCAATAACAACATGGACCTTAAAGTAACCGGAGTGATACAAAACGTTCCTTCCAATTCAACCCTTCAGTTCGATGTGCTGGTGCCGGTTCAAATCCTGGGAGAGGAGCGGATCAGAACCTGGGCTCTGGAAACAGAGGCTTTTGTCATGTTAGAGGAAAACATTTCTCTCGAAGATTTGAAGCCGAAAGTTTCCGGCACTACCATGAAATACGATCAAAGGGTTGAGAACAAAACGGTTATCAATGACCTCCAGCCCGTTTCACGCATGCACCTTTACGGATTAAATGATGCAGGGAGCATCCTTTATATTTATATCTTTTCTGCCATAGCCTTTATCATCCTGATCGTTGCCTGCATAAATTTTATAAATCTCACCACAGCAAAATCAGGAAACCGGGCTGTGGAAGTTGGCCTGAGAAAAGTGGTCGGAGCCAATAGAAGTCATCTTATAAAGCAGTTTTTTGGAGAGGCTGTGTTGATATCATTCATGGCATTTGTTCTGGCCGTTCTTATGGTTTCCCTTTTTCTGCCGAGTTTCAATAATCTGACTCAAAAACAGTTGACCTTTGATCCCGCACATAATGTCCCGTTGATTTTATCGCTTTTAGGGGTAGCTTTTTTCACAGGTGTTTTTTCCGGGAGTTATCCGGCTCTTCTATTTTCGTCCTTCACTCCGATACAAGCGCTGAGGGAGTCCGGCGCACTGAATTTAAAGAGTCCGGTATTAAGAAGAGTTCTTGTGGTTTTTCAGTTCACTGTTGCGGTGGTTCTTATTTTCTGCTCCATTGTTCTGCAAAGGCAGATGAATTATATCCGGAATAAGGATTTAGGTTTTAACCGCAGCTATGTTTTGAGACTGCCCATGAATCAGGAGATTCAAAATCATTATGATGCTTTCAAACAGTCACTGTTAGAGAATTCCGATATTCTGAGCGTCACTTCAGCTTCCAATGTCCCTTTAAGCATAGGAAATATCAATCCCGTATACTGGGAAGGGAGAGGACCTGACCAGTATGAAGTGATAAATTTCACAGCCGTGGATTATGATTATTTTAAGACCTTTCAAATGGATTTTGCGGAGGGGAGGAGCTTTTCGCGTGATTTTACAACGGATGCACAGAATTACGTCATTAATGAGGCCGCGGTAAGGTTTACAGGACTTGAATCTCCCTTGGGCAAGCTTTTCTCTATATGGACGCGTGAGGGCCGGATCATCGGTGTTGTGAAGGATTTCCATTCCCGTTCTCTGCATGATGAAATCAAACCAGTGGTGTTCACTCTCACCACGAATTGGCCTCATAATTATATCTTTGTCCGCACGAATCCGGAAAGAGCCCAGTCAGCTCTTCGGGCTATGGAGGCTACCTGGAAGCAGTTTGCGGCTGGTTATCCTTTTGAGTATGATTTTCTGGATGATATTTTTAACAGGCAGTATCAAACTGACCAGAGAATGGGACGGATCATCAATGACTTCACTTTTCTTGCCATATTTATTTCTTGTTTGGGCCTTTTTGGATTGGCCAGTTATATGGCGGGAAGACGGACCAAAGAAATCGGAATACGCAAGGTTCTCGGTGCTTCTGTTTCAAGTGTTGTCCTCATGCTTTCTAAGGATTTCACAAAATGGGTACTGGCGGCAAATGTCATTGCCTTGCCCATTGCCTGGTATGTTGCGAGCCAGTGGATGCAGAACTATGCCTACCGTATCAGCATCAGCTGGTGGGTGTATTTGCTTTCAGGCGGCTTGGCTTTGACCATTGCGCTCCTTACTGTCGGATATCAATCATTGAAATCCGCTTTTGCAAATCCGGCTGATTCGATACGCTATGAATGACCCGGGTGTCTTTATATAGGAGACAGCTTTTCATTGATTTAAATAAGTGTCCGCTGTCAGGACAGAAGATGTTCAATAACGGACAGTTTTTACAAAAAAAAACATAAGTTTAAATTTATTCCTCAAGAAGAGAGAATGGCATATTTTTTGCTTATTAAATAAGCGTGGACAAGCGATTGTTTTAAAATAACATTTGAGGAGAGTGTATGATGAGAGAAGTCGTGCTTCAAATACCAACATTAGGAGCCGAACAGAATATTGATATAGAAGTGAAAATAAACGGAAAAAAAAGAACACTGCACTACAAAGTCGAGATCATAGACTGGGAAGACCATAATGGTGACAGTGTGGATAAGGTTGATGTGATAAAACGCGTTATTAAGGAATACAATAAAGACTGGAAGCTTATTGAAATTGGCATGCCGACGGATGCGAATATCCCTATTATGTTCAGAAGAAAGGGAGAATTGAAAAAAAAGTAAAGGGACATGGCAGGATTTATTGAAAAGAAAAGGAGACGGGAATGATAAAATGTAAAAAGATAAACAAATATTATTCATCCGGGTTCGTCAAGACCTATGCTCTTCGAAATATAGACCTTGATGTCAAAGAAGGTGAGTTCATCACCATAATGGGCCCTTCCGGTGCCGGCAAATCAACCCTTCTTTATATCTTAGGGATGCTTGATAAGCCCTCAAAGGGGGAGTATTACTTTTATGACAGACCGGTCCACAGGATGACCGAAAAACAGCTCACAGACCTTCATAAAAATCATATTGGTTTCGTATTCCAACAGTACCATCTTATAGACGACCTGACTGTTTATGAGAATCTGGAGACCCCTCTTCTTTATAAAAAAGTAAAAGGCTCTGAACGCAAGGGAAAAGTATGTGACATGCTGGATCGGTTTAATATCGTGGGAAAAAAGAATCTTTTTCCGAACCAGCTTTCAGGAGGGCAGCAGCAGAAAGTCGCGGTGGCCAGAGCCGTTATCATAAGTCCCAAATTAATACTTGCGGATGAACCAACGGGTAATTTGAATACAAAAGAAGGCGAAGATGTGATGAAGCTTCTCAAAGAGCTTAATGAGGCCGGAACCACCATCATTCAGGTCACTCATTCAGAAAAAAATGCGGCCTATGGACGGAGGATCATTAATCTGCTTGACGGATGGATAGTGGATGAGCTTTAAAATGAGGAATTTTAGGAGATTCAAAATGAATAAAAAAATAACAGCCGTGGGCATGGCCGTTTTTCTTATTTCAACAATCAATTTTAGCGGACAGGAGAATCAAAAGTCGCTTGCTCTTGAAGACTGTATAATCTTGGCGCTGGAAAACAATCTCAGTATAGCGGTGGAAATCTTAAATCCGGAAATAGCTGACATGTCAGCTTCCCTTGCCAAAGAGAAATTTTTGCCTTCGCTCTCTCTCAATTACGGCACAGAGGAGACCAATAATCCTTCCTATTCCTGGATTGAGTCCGCAGGCAAGGTCACTTCTCTCTTTAATGATTACTCAGTCCAGTTGGAACAGCTCTTTCCTACAGGGGGGACTCTTTCAGCGTATATTTATTCTTACAAAAGTGATACCACTGCGAAGTATCTGACCATAAATCCCCGCTATGGAAGCACCTTGTCCTTCACATTGACCCAGCCTCTTTTAAGAGATTTTGGATTTAAAGTGAACCGGAGGGAGATCATTGTAGCGAATAAAAGCACTCAAATATCAGAGGCAAATTTTAAAGTATCGCTCATACAGACGATTTATGATGTTGAGGCCGCTTATTGGGAGTATGTGTACAGCATAGAAAACCTTAATGCAAAGAAACAATCTTTGGCTCTTGCCCGGGATCTCCTGGCGAAAAACAAGAGAGAAGTGGAAGTCGGTATGATGGCTCCCATAGAGATTTTGAGTGCTGAATCTGAAGTCGCAGCCAGAGAAGCTGATATCATAGAGGCCGAGTATCTGGTCAAGAATAATGAGGATGCGTTAAAAACCATTATCAATCTTGCAGGGGATGGGGATATAAAGGAAATAAAGATAACTCCTTCTGATAGGCCCACTTACAAAGAGAGGGATATAGAACTTGATGAGGCACTGCTTATAGGAATACAGAACCGGCCTGACCTTGAAGCAAGCCGGATTGACATAGAAAGCAGGGATATTGAATTAAAATACGCCAGGAACCAGCTTCTTCCCGGCCTGGATCTGCAGGCTCGGTACTGGAGCCCCGGCGTCTCCGGAACCAAGTTGTTTTATCAGGATAATAATCCGCTCACAGATGTGGTTGTAGGGACATTACCGGGAAATGCGACCAAAGCTTTGGAAGATACGTTTTCTTTTGCCTATAAAAACTGGTCTGTAGGATTGATTCTTTCCATTCCAGTGAATACGATTTTTTCCCGGGCTCAGTTCGCACAGGCAAAGATGAACTTCAAACAAGCAAAGCTGAGGCTGCAGAATGAGAAACAGCAGGCCTTTCTGGAAATAAGAAACGCTGTACGAATGGTTAAGTCCAGTTACGAGAGGGTCCTGGCGTATAAAGCTGCCAAAGAACTGGCTGACAAGACACTGAAAGCCGAAGAGAAAAGGCTGAGAGTGGGACTTTCTACAAACTACACGGTGCTTCAGTATCAAAGAGATCTGGCAGATGCCATAAACAATGAAATCAGAGCCATTATTGATTATAACCTTGCCCTGGCTGCTCTGGAAAGAACTCTGGGGACAACCCTTGAGAGCAAGGGTATAGAATTCTCTGAAGTATCCCCCCTCTAAAAGCAGGGGCACCATACTTTTTTGCTTTTTTCCCTTCAATTTTATTTTATGCTTGACAAGATACTATGATTTAGATATACTTCAAATGAAATGAAGTTTAATAAAATTAAATAAAGGAGCTATAATGGAAAGGAAAGTCAAACTAAAGCCTGTTCAGGTTGGCATGTGGTTATTCACTCTTGTTCTCTTTTTAGCCGTAGCACTTGCCCGGATATTCTTCGGACCCCCAGGTTTTTACTGGGTGTTCGGTTCCATACAATTCCTGTTTACCGTGATGCATTTTTTTGTATTGCTGAGGACCCGGTATTTGATTTATTTGATCCCTGTGAGCATGTATTTTCTTTGGGGTCTGACTTTTCTCCCGCCGCTTGCTGACCATCCCTGGCATCCTTGCTTTGCCGGTCTTTCAGCGGTCTTTCTTTTTGCTTTTATTTTTGTCCTTATTTCAAAAAGAATCAACTGGCGCTATAAGGAGATTTTGGAACTGGCTGCCCAGCCTGTGAAAGAAACCGCAGACGGCTTCACCCATCGCCCTTTTCCTACAGGTCCTGCCAATTTTACAAGGAAGGATGCACTGGGATTGTCCAGGTATCTTAAAAAATATGTGGTGGTCTTTCCGTTCATCGAATCCGATAGAGTGGTGCTTGTCATTCCTGAATATATGTGGCTGTATATGATTTTATTCAAAAAAAGTTATAATAACGAAACCTATGTGGCCTTTGAAAATTCAGGAAATGTCACTGTCCGGATTGCCCGGCGAGACTATAGAAAGTACAAAGAAGAGCTGACTTTTGACCAGCTGTGCGTGTCTTTGGGAGGGTTGTTCAAGCAGTTCATACAGTGGTATGTAGATGGGACACCGGGAAAAATCCTGGATAGACTCAATTCCACCTGAGCAGGAGAATGATTCGATGGAGAACAAAAGGATTTCGCCTTTCGAAAAATCCCGCCGCCTGGCCGCTCTTATAGCAAAAGATTACGCACAGGAATTTTTAAAGCTTCTTGTTATTTATAATGACATTTCCGCGTCAGAAGCAGCAGCCCGCTTGGGAATCCATATCAAAACAGCTCAGGATTTTCTGGAGGGACTGGAGAGAGAAGGAATCCTGGATAAAAGGGAGGCCGCAGAGGGAAAAAGGCCTTATTTCAGATATTTTCTTAAGGAACAAAAAGTCAATATACGCTTTGATCTGGATAAGCTCTATGATCCTGCGGCCTATTCCTTTAAGATGGCATGGAGAATAAGAGAGCGTAAAAATTCCGGAGCTCTGTTTAAAGAGAGCCGTGGTGAGAAGATTTCTGCTGTTGATGTTTTCCAAGGGAAGGGCCGGTCCCGCAGGCAAAGACGGTACAACTTAACAGACTGCCAGGGACGTTTCCTGTTTCATCTCCCTTTTCCCACAGAAGAACCCTGCACCTTTGAGGAAATCTCACGCAAAGCCGGCATCAGTGATGACTGTCTGCATGAAGTCATGGATATCGTTGAGGTCCTGATTTCATGCGGAGTGATCGAAAAAGTTAACAGATAGTATCCCTAACCTGACCTATTCATAAAAAAATGACGATGTTCATTATAGGCAAGCCGATGTGAAATTCAGATATGGCCTGTGCTCCCTTCAGATTTTTAACGCCATTCTTCGCACTGTGTTCTCAGCTGCTGCGCAACTCCCCCCGTCCGTGGGTCAGACATGCTCACAGCTCGGCTTTGCCGAGTTCCCTCAAACACAGCACTCCGAAGGCTAAATCTTCAATGTCGCTACGTCCACACCTGAATTTCAGTATGCTCTCTTCAACCTCGACATGTTCATCATTCAGGCTATTGAAAAAAATAGGGTGTTTCCATACAGAAAAACCTGTAAAATAGTGTGTCCTATATACGAATAAATGAAATAAGGAGGAAGTCATGTCTTATGCAACCAGGGAGGACGTTGAAAGAAAATTAAAAAGCGGATGGGAGCCGGAATATTTCAATGCTCCGGGCCATGTTGATGAAAAAGACCTCATTCAAACGCCTTACAAAGAAAAATTGAATCCCAATATAAAGATTGTGGTCGCAGGGGGAGGTGGTTTTATTGGCGGAGCCATGGTGAGATACCTCAAGGACAAA